>ERZ773004.4-NODE-4-length-238981-cov-4.886258_pt1 | contig 238981 bp, 229 predicted proteins | sample MGYA00580667_ERZ773004 | MGnify/ENA primary metagenome ERZ773004 (study PRJEB29015, sample SAMEA2737963) | human oral metagenome | biome: human oral; feature: human-associated habitat; material: dental | place: China | collected 2123 ... | reverse complement strand
GTGTTAAGCACGCCGCCAGCGTTCGTCCTGAGCCAGGATCAAACTCTCCATAAAAAATCAGCCCAAAAGCATCAAAAAAATGACAGAGCCAAAACCTAGCAACCAGCAAAAACTGGCAAAAAACACGATCATGGTGCATCCGACGAGGAAAAACCACCACAACCAAAACAGTTCATATTTACACAGCCAACCACACAAACACACCCACAAAAAGGGCATCCAAGCGCAAGCTGCTGGTACACACAAACAACAAACACCACAACACAACCACCACCACACAAACAGCGGCAGCATCAACATGCCATGGCGCATGAAAAAACACTTAAAAAAAGTACATTGGCACACTATTGAGTTCTCAAACAACACCACCACAACCACCAAACCACACAAAACCGTGCAACCAGCTGCCGTAGCGACTCGATCTAACTTACACACCATCTTGTTAAAACACAAATCCGGGCCCGAAAGGCTATTTTTCAAACCTCCAGATCGCCCCGATAACCTGTGCTTTGAAAGCAAGCAGCGGCTCGTTGACCGAAGAAAAAATTAACACATCAACCCACTGCACACACAAACCCCCTGGCAGCAGAGATTTTTGCCCGCGGCGTCATTAATTAAGGCACACTTGAAGGCAAGGCCGCAGGCTCGACACCCGCGACCCCGTTAGAAAAACTAGATTGAAGGATTTAGCCATGTTGGAACGTACACAGGTGTATGTAGACACCTCGTATCTATTAGCCAGTTTTTATAACTCCTGGGCAACCGGGGCCCGGGCCCAACTAGAAATCGACTTACCGGAAGTCGTCGCCGTGTTAGGGAAAATGGTCGAAGACCAACTACGCCAACCGGTACAGCGGCAATACTGGTACGACGGCATTCCCGACTCCGGCCCCCACCGCTACCAACGCGCACTCCGCACCTGCGACGGCGTGCAACTGCGCGCAGGGCAGCTCATCGAATGGGGTGAACGTCGAACACAGAAAGCCGTCGACACACGACTGGTCGCGGACCTCGTGATTGCGGGTTTGGGGCGGCACTGCTCTGACATCGTACTGGTCAGTGGCGACGCAGACATGATCCCCGGAGTGGAAGAAGCAACCGCCGCGGGCCTGCGCGTCCACCTCTACGGGTTCGGGTGGGACTCCATGTCCAGCGCGCTACGTCACGCCTGCGACACCACCACCATCCTCGACCCACGCGAAGACTTCGCCGACTGCATGCGCATCGAGCCACTGGAAGGCCCCTTGCCTGCCGGGCCAGTCGATGACAACGACGACAGCAACCCGCAAACTCAAGAGGATGCAACCGAAGAGGTGTCCACCAACAGCGCTCCCGTCCCACATGATGCGGACAAGCCTGTGGATGAGGACGCTACGGCGATCGATCCCGCCCCCACCGTGCCCACGGAGGTCATGAACCTCGGGCCCACCGTCGCTGCGGAAGAAGTGGACTATTCCGAAAGTCGCTTCAGCTTGTCAGCGGAAGTATCCGCAGGCCAGGCCGGCCAACAAATCTCCATCCAAGAGTCCGCCCAGCGCGCCGAAGTTCGCGTCCGCCAAAAGGGAGCAACCTCTGCCGCAAATTCCGGGTCCGACCCCGACGACATCCCCGCCGACACTCTGTCAGCTAACCAAGCGTCCACCGCGCTGCGCGAGCCGGAGCAACCTGCCACTGAGGAAGAGCACACCCCCACGATCACAGCAGACACCCCCGAAGAGCAGGAAGACACCCAAGACAACACCCCGGGCGCCCCGAAACCAACCCCGCTGGTCATGGCACCGCGGCGTAAGCTCCGCAGCCGTTACGTGCCGCTGCCCAACGAAGTATGGTCCAGCGCGGGCTTCCAAACCCCATTTGACGTGGGCCAACAGTACGCCAGCTGGTGGTATGACAACGCCGCCACCACAGAGCAGCGGGACTCCGCACACCTGCTATCCGGCGGCGGGCTGCCACCGGAAGTCGACCGCCCACTGCTGCAGTTCGCCTGCGAAACCCTGCACGAATACACCCTGTCGGAAAGTCAGCGCGTTGCACTGCGCGATGGATTCCACAGTGGGATTCGCGCGGTGCTGCTGAACATTCAGCGCGGCACCCGCTAGCTCATGTTCTGAACCTTGGTCACCAGCTCGCTCAGGGCTGGTGCGGGCAATACGCCAGCCTGGCGGAACAACAGCTCGCCATCTTTAAAAACCATGAGCGTGGGGATCGACATGATGCCCAACTGTTGCGCCAGGTTTTGGTTTTCGTCGGTGTTAAACTTGGCGAAGGTGGCGTCCGCGTGCTGCTCGCTGACCTTTTCGAAGATCGGTGCGAACTGTCGACAGGGCCCGCACCATGGTGCCCATGCGTCTACAACGACGACACCTTTCTGCTGCACAGTCTGAGCAAAGGTGCTTTCCGTCACGTTAATGGTTGCCATGGAATAAACCTCCGAGGTTGTCCGATTATAGGGGGTGAGGACTTTTTGCCCTCGCTATCGGCCAGGATACGCGCTTGTGCAGCAATACCGCGCGAATAATTTGTTAGTCCTTTAGTTCAAGGTGGTTTGTTATGAAGATTTTTAACGTTGAAGGTATGACCTGCGAGCACTGCGCCAACGCTGTGCGCGAGGAGCTCACGGACGCTGGCCTCGAGGTCGGCACCATTGATGTTGCGGCCGGCACGGTTGAGGCGTCGGGTGATGACGCCGCGGTGGCTGCGGCAATCGCCGAGGCCGGCTACAAGGTGGTTTAGCAGCGTGCATGCTGATTTCACCGTCACGGGCATGAGCTGCACTAGTTGCAGTGCCCGGGTAGAGCGCAAGCTGAATAAGCTGCCGGGTGTTCGCGCAGAGGTGAACTACGCGACCGAAACCGCTTCGGTGGATTTTGACGAGTCGGTGGATCCCAAGACGATTACCGACACGATCACCAAGTTGGGTTATGGTTCGAAGCGGCAGCCGGAGATCATGCCTCGGCTGATTGTGGCGGCTGTGTCGACGGTTATTTTGATGGCGTTAATGTTCGCTCCGCACCGGTGGATGGCCATCGCGCAGTTGCCGTTTGCCCTGCTTGTGTACTTCTACAGTGGCTGGTTGTTCCACCGAAACACCCTCAAGGGCCAGTTGACCATGGATACCCTGGTCACGTTGGGTACGACTGCGGCGCTTGTGTATTCGCTGATGCACATGCACTGGGGGTGGCCGCCGGTTGCCCACGGCCACGTGTACTTTGATGCGGTCGGGATGATCACGACGTCATTGTTGTTGGGGAAGTTGTTGGAGCATCGGGCGAAGAATCGGAGCTCGGCGGCGTTTCGTGAGTTGCTGAATTTGGGCGCTAAGCAGGCCGTTTTGGTTGATGGCCGGACGGTGCCTGTGGCTGACCTGCGGGTGGGGGATGTGTTTGTGGTGGGGCCGGGGGAGAAGATCGCGACGGATGGTCGTGTGGTGCGGGGCAGTAGCGAGGTCGACGAGTCCATGTTGACGGGTGAGTCGCTGCCGCGTGCGGTGGCTGTGGGTGATGACGTCGCGGGCGCTACGTTGAACACGGTAGGGTCGCTGGAGGTTGAGGCAACCAGGGTGGGGGAGGACACCGTGTTGGCTCAGATTTCTGCGCTGGTTGCGGGGGCGCAGCAGAAGGCTCCGGTGCAGCGTTTGGTCGATCAGATTTCCCGCTTTTTCGTGCCGACTGTGATTGCTATTGCGCTGGTTGTAGCGTTTTTTGATGTGCCTTCGGCGGTGGCGGTGTTGGTGGTTGCATGCCCGTGCGCGCTGGGTCTGGCGACTCCGACGGCGTTGCTTGTGGGCACTGGTCGGGCGGCACAGTTGGGCCTGCTGATTAAGGGCCCGCAGGTGTTGGAGCAGTCGCGCAAGGTCGACACGGTGGTGTTTGACAAGACAGGGACGGTGACGTCGGGTGAGTTGACTGCGTCATTGGACTGCGAGGACGCGGCCGTAGTGGGTGGGGTGGCGTTGCAGCAGTGTGATGTGGTGGAGCTAGTCGCGGCAGCGGAGTCCGGTTCTGAGCATCCTGTAGCTCGTGCGTTGGTGCGGTATGCGCAGCAGAATTGTGGTGATCAGTGGCGCGAGTGGGAGGTGACTGATTTTACGGCGCTGCCTGGGCTTGGTGTGCGAGCGCGTGTTGCGCATCCGGCGTTGGGGGTTGTGTGCGTGGAGGTCATCCGCGGCGTCATTAGTATTGATGGTGTGCTGGTTGCACGAGTGTCTGCGCGTGATTCGGTGAAGCCGACCAGTGCGCAGGCGGTAGAGTTGTTGAAGGCCGATGGGGTGGAGCCTGTACTGTTGACGGGTGATTCCGCTGCGGTGGCCCAAGCTGTGGCTGCGGAGGTGGGGATCGATCGAGTCTGGTCCGAGGTTATGCCCGATGAGAAGCTTGATGTGGTGCGCACCTTGCAGGATCAGGGCCGTGTGGTCGCAATGGTGGGGGATGGAATTAATGACGCCGCGGCGCTTGCGCAGGCAGATGTGGGTATCGCGATGGGGTCGGGTACGGATGTGGCGATTGAGGCCAGTGACATTACCGTGCTGAACTCTGACCTGCGCGGGGTGGATACGGCGCTGCGTTTGTCGCGGGCGACAGTGCGGACGATCCGCGGGAACCTGTTTTGGGCGTTCGCTTACAACGTGTTGTTGATTCCGGTTGCTGCGGCCGGACTGATGGAGCCCATGTGGGCGGGTGCTGCGATGGCGTTGTCGAGCGTGTTTGTGGTGACAAATTCCCTGCGTTTGCGGCGTTTCTAGCTTCGCAAACGCGGGGGTGTGGGCGGATTGACCTGTGGTTTTAGTGGCGTTTGATCGCCAATATCATGCGGTCAATGTCGTGGAGGACATCGTCGGCGACCGCAGGGTCGATCCCGGGTTCGCGGCGGGCTTCGAGCACTTCACGCTGGGCGGCGCGCAGGGCTTCGTAGCGGATGCGGCTGGCGCGCTCGCGAATATCGCTAATCTTCTTTTTGCTGGCCAGGCGGGTGGCGGCGCATTCGGTGTCGTCGAGGTCCTCGGTGCCGGTTTCTTCCGCAATCCAGTGTTGAATGCTGGCTACCGTGTTAGGGGGTAGCTCTTCTGCTTTGGCGTGCAGCACAACGCTTGCTGCCTCGCGGGCACGGCGCAGGAGGTTTTCGCGCGCGGCGTCACCAAAGGCATCCGGGCCTTGGTCGAGCGATAGTTTGCGCATCAACCACGGCAGGGTGAGGCCCGGGACCACCATGGTGATCGTCAGTACGACCACGGCGATGACGGTGAATTCCTGCTGCCAGGGGGCGTAACCATAGGGGATAGACAACACAAGCGCCAGGGTGACAAGTCCGCGCATGCCGGCCCATGTTAGCAGGAGGACTTCCTGCAAGCGCAGTGGTGCGCCCATGGGTGGGAAGATGGTTTTGCGGGTGATTTTTCCTGCGGCGCTGCCCACCGCGTGCACCGGAATGTACTTGCTTGAGGCGTACTCTGCGACGGTGCCGGCCAAGGATGCGAGTTTGCGGGTGTTGTAGTTGTACAGCACCAGCATCCACACCAGGCGCACGACGATGAGCACGACGGAGAGGATCGCACCGACCCACACACCGTGCCATAGTTGGGAACCGACGTCGGCGACGGCTTCGCGCACCGACAAACCAATCAGGCCGAACGCCACACCAGTAAACAACATCTCGACTGTTTCCCAGAATGCGTGTCCGGTCAGGCGGTCTTCTGCACCGACCTTCACGCGGGAGTGCATCTCCACTGCGGCGATGACGATCGCGATGACACCGGAGGCGTGCAGCTCTTCTGCCAGCAGAAACACGGCGAAGGGAATCACCCAACTAAAGGCGTTGCGGGCAACGGGAGATTCCATCCAGTCAGTCAGCTTGGCACTGACCCAACCAACACCTAAACCAATAATTACAGCGACGCTGGAGGAATAGAGGAAGTCCAGAACGCCCGCTTTGATGCTGAGGTTTTCACCCGCTTGGATGGCGCCGAGGGCGACGTGGAACGCGACGATAGACGCGGCGTCATTAAACAATCCTTCGGTTTGAAGGGTGCTGATGAGCCGTCGGGGTACACCTGCGGGCTCGGCGACGGCATCCACGGCAACGGGGTCCGGCGGAGCCAACGCACTGCCCAAAAGGACAGCGGCAGCCAAACCAAGCCCAGGCATAACCAACATCGCGGCACCGGCGGCGGCGACCGTCGTGAAAAATACCAACAGAACGGACAGCGCAATGATGGTGCCGCGTTGCTTCCGGATCACTGACCAGCTGGTTCTACGGGCCATCGCCCACAACAACGGGGGCAAGAAGATCGGAAGAATAAGGTCGGCAGGTATGTGCACCGTCGGCAGACCCGGGAAGAAGATGGTGCCTGCGGCGACGAGGGTGAGAAGCACGGGCCAGGGCAAGCCGACGCGGTTGCCGATAGCGACCACAATGACGGCGACGAGTAAAAGGCCTATGGCCAGGAAGAGGAAATCCACGAAGAGTCCTTCGCTGTGCTGGGGATGTTAAATTCTTGTTAATAAGAATAACACCGGGAGCGAAGGGGCACCTCAGCCCGCGGACTGTAAGCGGAATGGTGCGCCGGTTATTTCTCGCAGCTCATCAACGGTGACGTCGGGGGCGCATTCCACCAAGGTCAGCTCGCCGTCGTCCACGCTGAAGGCCGCATGGCTAGTGATGATCAAGTCGACGCACCGACAACAAACACACATTTTGTCCCTTAACCCAATTATCCGACGGTTCACAGGTGAAACATGAAGAAACCGGCCCTGAAAATAAATCAGCGCCGGATTTCTGTAGACTGCGGGCACTATCCCGCTTTGTATGTAACATCAGTGTTCAGTTGATCTTGAAAGTAAAAACTCCCCGCAGCGAATCCTGGTGTGCAGGTAGCCTGACGCGGGGAGGAGTACGCTTCTATGATACGTATCATGGCGAATTCGTCAGATAACAACGGTCAAACTCCTGGTATCGATCCTGTACTTATATCTGCACAACGACTTCAACCGTACGGTGCCCGCTGCAAGGGGGACGTGACGGTGGCGTTGGATCTTTACCTACGTGATCGGTCTCTGAGCAGCTCATTATTTCACGATCTAGCAATCATCGAGGTCGCTCTTCGAAACTCGATCGACAAAGCTCTAGTCTCGAAGTACGGCCCCGGCTGGCACAGGCTATCCGCAAGCATCTTTGACCAGCGCACATTTAATGCCATCAGTCGGGGATGGAGCGGATTGGATGAGATCCATCGGTCGCATCACAACAATCTCGATGCAAGCAGGGGAAGGTTGCTGGGCATTTGAGCAGGTTCATCGAGTGCATCTGATTCGAAATAGAATCGCACACCACGAATCGCGTATAAACGGAATCCGGCTCCAAAGACGCCGCCAACCGGACGCGGCGTATTCCGCCACAAGAATACTTCCCCGCATTCCTTCGCCTAGTGGGTATGATCGACCGAAACCTCAAGGACTTCATCATGAGGAACTCAACCGTTCCTAATTTTCTTGGTGACTCGGCAATATCCCCAGATCCTATCGGATCTAGCCGCGGGCTAGGTTCGCAAACCTCGAGTAATGCAGCTGGTGAGCCACACTCACCGTATCAATCGGACCACCACGGTGCTTCGCCAAAATAATATCCGCCTCACCCGCACGAGGATCCTCACGATCCTGAGAATCCGGCCGATACAGCAACATCACCATATCCGCGTCCTGCTCCAACGAACCCGACTCACGCAGATCCGCCAACTGAGGACGCTTATCCGTACGCGACTCCGGACCACGGTTCAACTGCGAAATCGCAATCAAAGGAACATCCAGCTCCTTCGCCAACAACTTCAACTGGCGTGAAAACTCCGACACCTCCTGCTGACGCGACTCCACCTTCTTACCCGAAGACATCAACTGCAGGTAATCCACCACAATCATCGACAGCCCCACCTTCTGCGACAGTCGCCGAGCCTTCGAACGAATCTCCATCATCGTCAAATTCGCAGAATCATCAATGTACAACGGGGCGTCATTAATCTGGCCAATCTTGTTAGCCAGCTTCGCCCACTGCTCATCATTCATGCGGCCTGCACGCATGTCCGACAACTTGATCTCCGCCTCCGCAGACAACAAGCGCATCACAACCTCAGACTTGGACATTTCCAAGCTGAACAACACGCTCGGCTTCCCATGCGCAATCGAACACGAGCGCATGAAATCCAACGCCAACGTCGACTTACCGACACCCGGACGAGCAGCCACAATAATCATCTGCCCGCCATGCAAACCATTCGTCAGATCATCCAAATCAATGAACCCAGTCGGAACACCCTGCGCCAAACCACCATGCGCATGGATCTGATCCAATTCATCCATCGTCGGCTCAATCATGTCCGCGAGCACTGAATAATCCTCAGCAGTCTTCTTCTGCGCAATCGCAAAAACCTCCTGCTGCGCCATATCCACCACAGCGTCAACCTCAGCCCCCTCAGTGCCCTCATAGCCCAACTGGACCACCCGAGTACCCGCATCAACCAACCGACGCAACGTCGCCTTCTCAGAGACAATCTCCGCGTAATAACGCGCATTCGCCGCCGTCGGCACCGAACTGTACAGCGTATGCAAATAAGGCGCGCCCCCAGCACGCTCCAAATCATTGTTGCGATCCAACCTGCCCGCAACAATAACCGGGTCAATATCCTTATTCTCCGCGAATAAGTCAATAATCGCCTGGAAAATCAGCTGGTGCGCAGGGCGGTAGAAATCCTCAGCAGACAGCTCCTCAATAATGTCGACCACCGTATCCGGCGCCAACAACATCGCACCCAACACACCCTGCTCCGCATCATTATCATGCGGAGGCTTACGGCCGGACTCATACGCCTGCTGAAGCTCATCGCGCCCCCTAAAACTACGGCCCCGATCTTGGCCATAGCCGCCACTACGGTAATTGGAATTAGAACGGTTAGACGCGGACGGCTGGTAGTCATCCTCCGGAGCTGGCGGTGCGTAATCGTCCTCCGGCGGGGGAGGGGTGTCATCAAACGACACAGCCCCCGCGCCTGCGTCAGTATCCTCCGTCGCGCCCGAGTTCACACCAGAGTCCTCAGCCGCCGAATTGGCATCCCAAGCCATAACCAAACCCTCACTCCAGAAACCAACAACAACGCCTGGAAGAGCTTCCAGACAACATGCGAACAGTCTACGCGTCTGGCAATTTTCGAGATTTCCGAGGCCCCCAAGATTGCAAAATGTTGCTCGAAACCGTTGCTTTTTGTTGGTTAAAACCGTTGCAAAATGTTGATCTTGCAGGTCAGCGGCTCGCCGCCCTCTCACCCTAACAACAGCCGCCGCAACACCAACCACACAGCCGCACCCCCACGACGTCAACAAACAAGCCCAACAACGGCAAAAGCCTCCACTCGGGGATATACCCACAAGCGGAGGCTCAAGCCTGCTGTTGTCATGTGGCCACACGCGTGGCCGCCGATGCTATAAAAGCCTAAAACTAGGCAGCAACGACCTTAAAGTTCACCTTGGCGGAAATGTCGCCCTGAAGCTTAACATCAACGTCATAAGCACCAACGCTCTTAACGTGACCCTTCTTCAGAAGCACAGAGTGCTTGGACAGGGAAGGACCGCCAGCGGCCTTCACTGCGGCAACAATGTCTTCGGCCTTCACAGAACCGAACAACTTGCCATTTTCTGCGGTGCGTACCTCAACAGAAACACCCTCCAGTGCCTCCAGCTGGGCCTTGACCTCGCGTGCATGATCCAGGTCGCGGATCTCCCGCTCAGCCTGAGCGCGCTTAATGCCCTCAATCTGCTTCTCAGCGCCACGAGTCGCCACAATAGCGAAACCGCGCGGAAGCAGGTAGTTACGTCCGTAGCCAGCCTTGACCTCGACAACGTCACCAGGGACGCCCAAGTTATCAACGGCGGCGGTGAGGATCAGCTTCATGATCCCTGCCTTTCAGGAAAAGTTAAAAAGATTTCAAGTTAAAACGGGGGTTCGTCATCTGCCCCGGCAAAACCACCAGAAGCAGGAGCACTATTCCACGGATCATTATCCGGAACAGCCGACATATTCTGATTGCCACCAGACGCCTGCGGAGCGGAGCCACCAAAGCCACCGGACTGCTGCTGCTGGAAACCACCAGAATTGCCCTCACCACGGCTCACACGCTGAACCTGCGCCGTCGCATACTGCAAAGAAGGACCGACCTCGTCGACCTCAATCTCCATCACACTACGACGCTCACCCTCGCGGGTGTCGTACGAACGCTGGCGCAACCGACCGGTCACGATAACGCGCATACCCTTCGTCAACGTATTAGCAACATTCTCCGCAACCTGACGCCACACGTTGCACGTGAGGTACAGTGCCTCGCCATCTTCCCACTGGTTAGTCTGACGATTAAACCGGCGAGGAGTGGAAGCAATACGGAAATTCGCTACGGCGACATTCGACGCCGTGAAACGCAATTCAGGATCAGCAACAAGGTTGCCGACCACAGTAATCTGAGTTTCGCCCTGAGCCATGAGAACCTACTTTCTAGTGAACCCTTTTGCTTTCATCCGGCCAGTGTAGCCAGATACAAGCAACGGGGGAGTTGACTAGCGATCGGCGCGCAGCACCTTGGTGCGCAGAACGTCGTCGCTCAGGTTGAGAAGACGATCCAGCTCGAGCACGGTAGCGGACTCGCAGTGGAGATCGACGACAGCGTAGATGCCTTCGTCTTTCTTGTTGATCGGGTACGCAAGAGTGCGCTTGCCCCAAATATCAACCTTATCCACGGTGCCGTTTTCCTTGCGGACAACCTCGAGGAACTTATCCAGGGACGGGGCGACAGTGCGTTCATCCTGAGACGGGTCAAGAATGATCATGAGTTCGTATTTACGCACGGACCTCATCACCTCCTATGGTCTAGTAATTGTGTAACGGCCATACCCCCTTTGGGTATGACAGGAGGACTGCTGCATAAAGCAACCTTGTTAGAGTAGCCGACAAAGAAGCTAAACAGCAAGCGTGGCCCAGAAAATCGCAATCGTGGTGGGAATGACCGTAATCAACACAATCGCCGCGGCCATCAGCCCCCACGTCAACCACGGGGACTTGCCCAGGCGGAAGCTTAAGAAACTACCCGTGAAACAGGCGAACCCAGCAAAAACGCTCGCCATAGTCACAATCAGTGCCGTATCTGACATGGATGTACCTATCCGAAAATGTTCGGGATAACGATGCCCGGCGCGAGCTCAATGGTATCCGCCGGGGGAGCAGCAGGTGCTTCCTCTACCGGGGGAACATCCACCGGCATCTCCTCCGCAGGCGCTTCCTCCTCCGAGGCGTCATTGTTGCCGCCAGAGCTCGGCGGAGCGTAGACGTACGGGGTAGAGGAGTAGCCCATGTCCTTCGGCTCGGGGAAGTCCTCGTTAGGCTCGCCCTCCAGGGCCTGGTCCATGGTGGACTTCCAAATGCGGGCCGGCATGCCGGAACCGTACATCAAACCGCCCCACGAGTTGGTCAACGCCGAATTGTCCACAGTGCCGACCCACACAGCCGTCGCCAACTGGGGAGTGGCGCCAATCATCCAGGCATCCTTGTTCTGACCAGTGTCGCCCAACTGAGTCGTACCAGTCTTCGCAGCAGACACGCGGCCACCCGCCAACTGATTGTTGTTGGAGTACGCAGCAATCGGACCCATCGCAGCAATCACATTGTTAGCGACCTTCGCGCTGACGCGACGCTCGCCCTCAGTAGCCTCATGTTCGTACAAGACGTCACCAGCCTGGGTGGCGATCTTCTGCACCAAGTACGGCTGGTGCCACACACCCTGGTCCGCCAACGTTGCCAAAGCAACAGCCATGTCCAAAGGACGGGACTCGTACTGGCCCAAAATAATGCCGTCTTCGGGACTACCACCGTCGTGGGTCAACGTCTGATCGAAACCAGGGATCTGCTTTGCCACACCCAACGCATGCGCCATATCGGCAACATCCTGGGCGCCATTGTCCAAGTCATGCTCCAAACGGATGAAGCTCGTATTGTGCGAACGCTTCAGGGCCTCCTGAATCGAGCAGAAACCACAGTCGTTACCTTCAACGTTGTTGACCGTGGCGTCACCCATCTGCACCGGAGCACTGGAGTAACCCTGGGACAGGGGAATGCCCTGCTGCAAAGCGGCAGCCAACCCGAAAATCTTAAACGTCGAACCGGTCTGGAGACCTGAGTTCGCATAGTCCCAACCGTTGGGATCTTCGCCACCGTAGTAGGCGCGGATCGCGCCCGTCTTCGGCTCCACACTGACCACTGCAGCACGCAAAGAAGGATCATCGGGACGCTGAGCCATCTGCTCACGCACACTGTCCACCGCGGCGTTTTGAACCTTGGGGCGAATCGTCGTCGTGATGCGCAGGCCCTTGGTCTCCACGTCCTGCTCACTGATACCGAGCGTGCCGAGCTCCGCCATCACCTGATTCTTGATCAAGCCATTCGTGCCCTCCGCCTGCGTGAAAGCTTTGCTGTTATTCGGATCAATCGTCTCCGGATAGACCTGCTCAGCACGCTCCTGCGGGGTCAGCCACCCCTCCTGCTCCATACCGTCGAGCACGTAGTTCCAGCGCTGCTCGGCTTCCTCGCGGTTAGTCCACGGATCCAAACTACTCGGGCGCTGAATACACGCAGCCAGCACCGCAGACTCCGCAGGGGTCAACTGGTCCAAGGGCTTACCAAAATACGCCTCCGAAGCCGCAGCCACACCATAGGAATTACGGCCGAAATAAATAGTGTTCAAATACGCCGAAAGAACATCATCCTTCGGCCACTCGTTAGCCATCTTCGCCGAATACACCAGCTCGCGCAGCTTGCGCTTATAGGAACGATCATTACCGACCATGGCGTTCTTCACGTACTGCTGAGTAATCGTCGAACCACCACCGGCAGAAGAATCACCCGTGATCTGCCCCTTAATCGCACGGGCAAAACCCGTCACCGAAAAACCAGGGTTGGTGTAAAACTCGCGGTCCTCCGCAGCCAACACAGCATGCTTCAACGAATCCGGCACGCGATCAATCGACACCTGCTCGCGGTTGCCCTCCTGAGGCACAATCCGAGCAAGCTCCGTCGAAGAATCATCCGCATAGATCGTCGACACCTGCTTGTTAACAAGCTCCTCCGGCTGCGGCACATCCGCCATCACATAAGCAATCATGAACGCCACAAACGGGGCACCCACCATAATCACCAAAGCCGACAGGGCACCAACCAGGGCCTTCTTCTTGCGTGACCACGCGGCCTTCGCCCGACGGCGGCCACCAGAACGCCCAGCGCCACCCCTGGCGGGACGCCCCCCAGAACGACGCGGACCCTGACTATTAGACGCACTGCTCACAGCAACAGCTCTCCGAAACTAGAAGAAAAAGAACACTTTCTCCGCTAGCCTAGCGAACTTTTAACCCCTACATATAGCTCTAACTACAAGTGGCCTCCTGCACCATCAGCAAAAAATTCCACCCACACGCAGTACACACCTCCACCGTATGCACCTCCGCACTACCCGTCTGCGCAACCAACGCCTCTAACTCTGCCTCGCTACGAGCACTATTAGCCCTCGAGCCCACCGCATCACCAAACACCCACCACACCTCACGCAACACCCCATCACGCTCACACACCGGGCACACCCCAGCAACCGCACGACCATGAAACTTCGCCGCAGTCTGCAACAAAAAATCCCCCTCGCATGCCTCCGCCCGAGACACACGCCCCTCACGAATCTGCTTAATATACTGGGCCCTACGCCACCTGTGCGACACAGTAGAACCAAAAGAAATCATGCGGCCATGCTACTGACCGCCCGCGCCACACGCAGAAAACAAGCGCCTCAAACCCACAGCACAGTGCCCACAAACCTGCCGATTTGCAGTTAACTTCTGTGCCAAAGGCCCACGGTTATGGTGCAAAACGATAGTAAACGATACTATGGGCGTTATGACGAACACCCCCCTTGACATCGCATCCCAAATCCGCCCCGCAATGACAAAACTCTACGTCACCTACTTCCGCGTCGCACAACAATCCGACCTCACTGGGCCACAACTAACCATCATGACCCGCCTCGAAGAGCACGGCCCCGCACGCATTAGCGAAGTAGCCCGCGAAGAAGGCATCCGCATACCCACCGCCTCCAACGCACTCCACCAACTCGAAGAACGCGGCATGATCTCCCGCCTCCGCGATACCTCCGACAAGCGTGGCGTCCGCGTCAAGCTCACCGCACAAGGCCGCGAAGAACTCAAACGAGTTGGCGCAGAACGCGACCGCCACTTCGCCACCCTCCTCGAGCTCCTCGACGAAGACGAACTCAAACTCGCCGAACAACTCATCCCCGTCATCAAACGCCTCGCCTCCAACTACAACCCCGAGGCCTTCGAAAAATAAACCACCACGGCCATGCACAGCCACCCAGAAAACGACCCGCACCTCAAAGTCGAGCTCCCAGAAGAACTCCAAAAAGAACTCGACTTCGACGCCGGCCGCCTAAGCCAACTCACCGAAGACGGAGAGGACCACCCCCTCTACCAGCTAGAACGCCACCGTCAATCCCTACAGCAAGCGGTGTTCTTCGCTGCGTCAACAATTTTTCTGACCCTGCTGGCAGGCCTCATGCTCGCCCTCACATCCCACGCACTCGGCGGCCCGCTCTGCGACGCCGGAGTAGCAACATGGATCTGCAGCCACACCTTCGAACTGCTCTTCCCCCTCCTACCCGGCGCGATCGCCCTGACAGGACTCATCGGCTGCGCCCTCGGCTGCTACAAAAAATACAAAAACCACGACCGCTGGCAGCCGTGGCTCGCGGCCCTATGGGTGCTGCTACCGTTCACCCTCATGTGGCTCACCGGCACCGGCACCATGGCCATCGTCGGGCACTAAGCCTGCGCCAACTGCTCCGCCTGCTCGCGCGCAACCTCCACGCAACGCTCCTGCCCACAATGGCGGGTGGCAACATTGCCGAAACAATCAGGGCACATCAGCACCAACTGCCGGCAATCATCCTCATTGACACAATGCTCAAACTTATTAGTCTCCGCGCCGCAATGGATGCAATGGCCCAGCGCCTTGAAGTCCTCACCGAACTCCATGTGCATGCGCTTATCAAACACATACAACGAGCCCTCCCATAGGCCCTGGTTGCCGTACTTTTCCCCATAGCGGACGATTCCGCCATCGATCTGGTAGACCTCCTTAAACCCACGGTTTTTCATCAACGAGGACAAAATCTCGCAGCGGATACCCCCCGTGCAATAGGTGATCACCGGCTTGTCCTTCAGGTCGTCATACTTGCCGGACTCCAACTCGCGAATAAAATCATGCGTCGTATTCACATCCGGCACAATCGCATCCTTAAACTTGCCGATCTGAGCCTCCATCGCATTGCGACCGTCGAAAAACACGACGTCAGGATTATTTTCCACAAGCTCGTTGACTTCCTCAGGCTTCAAATGCACCCCGCCGCCAACAACGCCATGCTCATCAACCTTCAGCTCGCCCGGCGCGCCAAACGCCACAATCTCATCGCGCACCTTCACGCTGAGCTTCGGGAAGTCCTCCGCCCCGCCCTCGGACCACTTGAACTCGATGCCCTTGAAGTATTCCTTCGTCTTCTTCACATAGGTCTTGCAGGCATCAATATCGCCCCCGACCGTGCCATTAATGCCGTGCTCGCTGATCAAAATACGGCCGCGCAGCCCCAAAGACTGGCACAGGTCGCGCTGCCACAGCATCACCGCACGCGGATCGGAAATCGGCTGGAACTTGTAGTACAGGAGGATCTTGCTAATAGACACGCTGCTAAGTCTAGCCGCCATTTGACAGATGTCTTATATTACAAACCATGGCCCGCGCATCCCAGCACCCCACAAACCTTCCCGCCCTCCACAAGCTGATCACGCAACTAGCTATCATCCGGGAAACCTCCGGGCTCACCATCGATGACGCCGCGAAAGCCATGGGCGTAGACAAAGCCGCCGTCTCCAAGCTGGAACGCGGCCTAACCAACCCTACTCTCCTAACCGTCGCCCGCTACGCAGACGCTGTCGGAGCCGTACTCGCCCCCATCGCCGTACCCCGCGCGCAAGGGAAACAGTGGACGGGCCTTGCCGACGAAGTACTGCTAGCCCTCGACAACGAAACCAAACTACCCACCACCCCAACACCCCACAAAGCGGGCCACGCACATGCCTGAAGGACACGTCATCCACCGGCTCGCCCGCGACGTCAACAATAATTTCGCAGGCCACCACGTTCGCGTCACCTCACCTCAAGGGCGCTTCGCGACAGAAGCAGCCCAACTCGATGGGTGCGAACTCACCCAGGCCGTCGCCGTCGGCAAACACCTGTTCATCTGCTTCGACGCGCCCTGGGCAATCCACATCCACCTCGGACTCGTGGGCAAATTCCACTTCACCCACGATGAGCCCCGCGGCGTCGTTCGTCTACGCATCGGCCTCGAAGACACCGACACCTACGCCGACCTCAAAGGACCACAGTGGTGCCGGCTGATCCCTGCCGCGTCAATACCCGACATCGCCGACACCCTAGGCGCCGACCCCATCCTCGGAGGCCCACCCGAACGCCGCGACGCCGTCCTCCAACAAGTCGCACGCTCCAAACGCACAGCAGCAAGCGTGCTCATGGACCAGAAACTCTTCGCCGGCGTCGGAAACATCTACCGCGCCGAAACCCTCTTCCGCCTAGGCATCAACCCCATGACCCCCAGCCGAGAAATCGACGCACCCACCTGGCGTGACATCTGGGACGACCTCGAAACCCTCATGCGCGCAGGCGTCGACGCCGGCCGCATCGACACCGTCCGACCCGAACACACACCCGACGCCATGGGACGACCACCCCGCAAAGACGACCACGGCGGGGAAGTCTACGTCTACCGGCGGGCAGGCGACCCCTGCTACATCTGCGGCACCCCCATCGAACACAGCGTCATCGAAGGACGCAACCTCTTCTGGTGTCCTACCTGCCAACACTAAGCCCCCGGCACCCGGCGAACGCGCGGCCGTGATGTAATCTGAGCCATACTCTCACACAGGAGGTGGTCCAGGTGACCCACACGCACGAACATGCCCACAGCAAACACACACACGTCCGGCGCGCACATGAACGGCTCGGGAATGGCGGGCGCACCGCCGTACCCGCATGGCTGCGCGTTGCACTCGCACTATTCACCATCGCCTTCGGCGCCAACGTCTTCGCACCCATGCTGCCCGTCTACAAACAACTCAACGGACTCAGCGAAAGCAACCTCACCCTCATCTTCGCCCTCTACGTCGCAGGACTCGTCCCCGCACTCCTCATCGGCGGCCCCCTATCCGACCGAATCGGACGCCGCGCACTCATCCGACCCGCACTCCTATGCAGCGTCGCCGCCTCCACCACCCTCATGATCGGCGGCGCACTCTGGCTCACCATCGGACGCTTCATCGCCGGCGCCGCCATCGGACTGGTCATGGCAGCAGGCGCCGCATGGCTTAAACAACTCAGCCCAGACAACGGCGCCAGCCAAGCAACCATCGCCCTCTCCGCAGGCTTCGGCGGCGGCCCCCTCATCGGCGGCCTCGTCGCCCAATGGCTCCCACACCCAGGCATCATCCCCTTCGCCCTCCACCTCACCATCCTCGCCATCGTCACACCACTCACCTGGAACACCCCCGAACCCGGCCTCACCACCGCAACCCAAACCGCAACCCCAACCAACGCGACGTCATCACCCACACAAAACACCCCACAACAACGCCGCCCCCTACTACCACGCGCAGCCCTACGACCCCGCTTCCTCCTCGCCGTCGCAGCATGGGCACCATGGGGCTTCGGAACAGCCACCACATCATTCCTGGTACTCACCCACCTCAGCGCCCACAACACACCCGCACCCATCGCCTACACCGGAGCCATCGGCGCCATCACCATGCTCACCGGCGCAAGCATCCAACCAGCAATCAAACGCTACAGCGCACGCCACACCAGCAGCCGAAGCGCCATCCTCGGACTCGCCACCGCAACCGCCGGACTCGCCACCGGCATCGGCGTCGCCCACACCCACAACCCCTGGCTCACCATCCCCGCCGCACTGCTACTCGGATCCAGCTACGGCATCATGATGGTCTCCGGACTCAAAGAAGTCGAAACAATCGCACCCCCACACGAACTCGGCGCACTCATCGCCGTGTTCTACAGTCTCACCTACGTCGGATTCTTCGCCCCCTACGCCCTATCAATCCTCGGGCCACGCTTGGGATACGCGCAATGCCTCGGATTCGGGATCATCGTCACCCTACTATCCATCCCCCTCGTCGCCCGCGCCGTCCGATACCCCGCCTAACGAGGTGGGGCGGAGGTTGCGGGGTGCGAGTTGGCGCGGGGTTGCCGGGCGGCGGAGTTGGCTTAGCCTACGATAACGATGACCGGCCACGGCCGCTGACGATTGACCTGCTGCGTACGCGGTAGGGCAGTGGTGTGGTCACTCATCCGCTGTGCGCCTTCCTGTTTTGCTATCGCTGTCACTCCAGACTGCCAGCAATACGCCAAGTATGTGCATGTTTTTCGGCAGCTAGTCACCAAAAATTGCGTTTCCCCAGGTCGCGATTCGCAGCAGACGCTCCCTGCCGAAAAATGTGCACACCTCAAACAAAAGGCCGCCACCGCAGCCGCCACCACACGCGACGCGCTACTTCACCACTAGGTTGACCATGCGGCCGGGAACCACGATCTCCTTCACAACCGTCTTACCCTCCACATGCGCAGCCACAGCAGCATGCGCAGCAGCCAGCAGATCATCCTTCGACGTATCCACAGCAACAGTCATACGACCACGAACCTTGCCGTTGACCTGCACCGGAAGCTCGACGGAATCATCCTTGAGCCACTTGTCCTCAAAGGTGGGGAAGGGCTCATAAGCCAGCGTGGACTGCCCACCCAAACGCTGATGCAGCTCCTCCGCAATATGCGGTGCAACCGGCGCCAACATCAACACCAGCGGTTCCACAGCAGCCCGCGGAGCCCCATCCGGGTACGTCTTCGTCACATAGTTGACGTACTCGATCAGCTTCGCGACCACAGTGTTCATCCGCAGATTGTCGTAATCGTCACGGACACCGGCGATGGTGCGATGCAGCTGCTTGTTATCCTCATCGGTCAACGCGGCGTCATTAAGACGAATCGCACCTGATTCCTCATCAACCACCAAACGCCACGTGCGCTGCAAGAAACGCTGAGCACCCACGACGTCCTTCGTAGCCCACGGACGCGAGGTATCCAACGGGCCCATCGCCATCTCGTACACGCGCAAAGTATCTGCACCATAATCGTCACAGATCTCGTCCGGTGCGACAGCGTTCTTCAGCGACTTGCCCATCTTGCCGTATTCCTGCGTAACAGGCTCGCCGTGGTAGAAGAACTGGCCATCGCGCTCCTCGACCTGCGCCGCCGGGACGTACACGCCGCGGGAATCCGTGTACGCAAACGCCTGGATGTAACCCTGGTTAAAGAGGCGACGGTAGGGCTCCTTGGAGGACACATAGCCCAGGTCAAACAGCACCTTGTGCCAGAAACGGGAGTACAGAAGGTGCAGCACAGCGTGCTCCACGCCACCGACATACAAGTCGACGCCGCCTGGGTCCTGCGCCCCGCGATCAGCCTGCGGCCCAGTCCAGTACTGCTCGTTGGCAAAGTCGCAGAACGCATCATGATTTTCGGGATCAATGTAGCGCAGCTGGTACCACGAAGAACCAGCCCACTGGGGCATCACGTTGGTGTCGCGGCGGTACATTTTCGGCCCATCACCCAGATCGAGCTCGACGTTGACCCAGTCCGTGGCCTTCGCCAACGGCGGCTGCGGAGAGGAGTCAGCGTCCTCAGGGTCGAAGCTCACGGGCTTGTAGTCATCGACCTCGGGGAGTTCGATCGGCAGCATCGAATCGGGCAACGCGTGCGCCACACCGTCCTCGTCGTACACGATGGGGAAGGGTTCACCCCAGTAACGCTGGCGGGCAAACAGCCAGTCGCGCAGCTTGTATTGGATCTTGCCGACACCCGCGCCCTGCGCCTCCAGCCACTCAATGGTGGTGGCCTTGGCCTCATCCAAGGACATGCCGTTGAGATCCAAGCCGCGGTCATTAGCGGAATTAACCGCCGTACCTGCATCAACGAAAGCCTCTTGCTCGATGTTGCCACCGGCCACAACCTCGATAATCGGCAGGTTGAACTCGGTCGCGAACTCGTAGTCGCGGGTGTCGTGCGCGGGCACGGCCATAATCGCGCCCGTGCCGTAGCCGGTCAGGACATAGTCGGCGATGAACACCGGAAGCTTGTCCCCATTGACCGGGTTGGTGGCGTACACGCCAAGGAACACACCCGTTTTGTCCTTATTTTCTTGGCGCTCGACATCGGACTTCGCTGCGATTGCTGCACGGTAGGCTTCTACCGCTTCCATTGGTGACGCCGCGTTGTATGTCCACTTCGGGTCAACATCTGCTGCGTACGGGGTGTCCGTCACCAACGTATCCACAAGCTCATGTTCGGGGGCGAGCGTCACATAGCTAGCGCCGAACAAGGTGTCGGGGCGGGTGGTGAACACGGTGACGGTGTGCCCCGCGACGTCAAAATCAACCTCGGCGCCCTTAGAGCGGCCGATCCAGTTGCGCTGCATCGCCTTGACTTTGTCGGGCCAATCCAGCAGGTCAAGGTCATCGATCAGGCGATCAGAGTAGGCGGTGATGCGCATCATCCACTGGGACAACTGCTTGCGGAAGACGGGGAAGTTGCCGCGCTCGGACTTGCCGTCTGCGGTGACCTCCTCGTTAGCCAGCACTGTTCCCAAGCCGGGGCACCAGTTGACCATCGAATTACTGCGGTAGACCAGGCGGAAGGAGTCCACGACCTCTGCTTGAGCAGCGCGATCCAGGGTGGGGTAGTCCTCGTGGCCTTCGACCTCGCCGCGCTCGAGGCGCTCGATCAGTTGCGCGATCGGCTTAGCCTTCTGCTCGTCCTGATCAAAGTAAGCGTTGAAGATCTGCAGGAAGATCCACTGCGTCCACTTGTAGAACTCCACATCGGTGGTGGCGACGCTACGGCGACGGTCGTGGCCCAGGCCCAAGCGGCCGAGCTGCCGCTCCATATTGTCAATAGACTCCTGGGTTTTGATCCGCGGGTGGGTGCCGGTTTGGATCGCGTACTGCTCCGCTGGCAAGCCGAAAGCGTCGTACCCGAGGGTGTGGAGGACGTTTTTGCCAAGCATGCGGTTGTAGCGGGCGTAGACGTCGGTGGCGATGTAGCCCAACGGGTGGCCGACGTGGAGACCAGCGCCGGAGGGGAAGGGGAACATGTCCTGAACGAAAAGCTTCGGCTTGTCCGCAGCCCCCGGGTTGGCTGGGTTTTCGACGGCGAGGTTACCCACGGGGTTGGGTGCGTTGAAGGTGCCGTTATCGATCCAGTAGTTCTGCCAGGCAGATTCGATCTGGCCAGCCAGTTCGGGGGAATAGCGATGCTCGGGAGTCATAAACAGACAGTCTAATACGTGGGGGGTGGGCGCTTTGTAGGTGTTGGGTTATGGGTGGCCACGTCACCCCAAGCGCCCCCGGAATTGTGATTTTTCTCCAAGCCTCACAACTTCCAAACGGACACAATCGGACATAAACTATGCCTTATAGCAGGAAAACGCGCAATAGTAATGCCAACCACAAAGGAGTAACCACTATGGTGTCACTCATCGTAGCGGCGCACGACAAACTCGCGCCCGCACTCATAGGCACCGCCACCATGATCCTCGGTCCCACAGAAGGCGTCACAACCGTCACCTTCATGCCCGGCCAAGGACCCGACGACCTCATCGCCGAATACGAACAAGCCACCCAGGGCACCAACCCCGACGACGGCGTCCTCATCCTCGTGGACCTGTTCGGCGGCAGCCCCTACAACGCCGGCGCACGATTCGCCGCCAACCACCCCAACGCCGACGTCGTCAGCGGCGTCAACGTACCCATGCTCATGGAAGTACTCGCCGCCAACAAACGCGACGGTGCCACACTCGACACACTCGTCGACAAAGCCCTCAAAGCAGGCACAACCGGGGTGCGATCCTTCAAACGCGGCAAACCAAAAAAGAAAACCACACCCGCCGCAACCACAACCGAAACCAACGCGACGTCATCACCCAAAAACGACACCACAAACAGTGACGCCGCGGGGGCCATCGATCCCAACTTCCCCAAAGACCCCAACCACACCATGAACTGCGTGTTCATGCGCATCGACAGTCGCCTCATCCACGGGCAAGTCGCGGGTTCCTGGGTCAACCACGTCGGGCCACAAACCCTCATCGCCGCCAGCGACAGTGCCGCCAACGACGAACTACGCAAAGAACTCCTGCTGCAGGTCGGTCCCGCCAGCGCACGCACCAACGTGCTCGGCGTCGATAAAACCATCCGCGTCTACTACAACCCCGACTACGAAGGCATGAGAACCATGATCGTGGTCGAACAACCCGAAGACGCACTCGCCCTCATCAAAGCGGGCGTCACCGTCAAGGAACTCAACGTCGGCGGCGTGACCTTCAAACCCGGAATGAAGCAGGTCAGCGAAGCGGTTTACGCCAGCGACGAACACCTGGCTGTCTACAAAGAACTCGCGGACATGGGTGTGCCCATGATCCTCCAACAGGTACCCAACTCCCACCGCACGGAGCTCATGGGCGCCCTCAAGCAGAAAGGCCTCATCTGATGAGCACAATCAGCTTCATCATGGTGGTGCTCGTCGCACTAATCGCCGGCATGGCGTCTGTGTGCGATGAACGCCAATTCCACCGCCCCATCGTTGCCTGCACCCTCATGGGGCTGGCGATGGGCGACCTGAAAACCGGCATCATCCTGGGCGGATCCCTAGAGCTGATCGCCCTGGGTTGGATGAACGTCGGCGCCGCCATGGCCCCTGACGCCGCGTTGGCCTCCACTGTCGCAACCGTGCTGGTCATCGCATCCGGAATGTCCATCGCCGAAGGCATCGCCATCGCCGTGCCACTGGCCGCAGCCGGCCAGGTGCTCACAATCTTCGTGCGCACCATCGCCGTGTTCTTCCAACACCAAGCTGACAACTACGCGCAGAAGGGTAGTTTCCGCGGGGTCGAGATGATGCACTTCTCCGCACTGTTGTTGCAGGGTTTGCGCGTCGCCATCCCCACCGCGATTATCGCAGCGGCCGCTAAGACCACCGCGGTTGCAAGCTTCCTCGATTCCATTCCGGAGGTCATCACCGTCGGCCTACAGATCTCCGGCGGCTTCATCGTTGTCGTTGGTTACGCCATGGTCATCAACATGATGAAGGCCCGCATCCTCATGCCGTTCTTCTTCCTCGGTTTTGTCCTCGCCGCCTTCATCCCCGACCTCAACCTGGTTGGTTTGGGCATCATCGGCGCCTGCCTGGCACTGGTGTACGTGCAGCTCAACCCCATGTTCCACGACCGTATCGCCATGCCGACCCCCGCACGCGTCGGCGCCAACTACGACAACGAGCTCGAGTAAGGAGCGCCCACAATGTCTACGTCTACCAACAATGACAAAGTAGTCCAGGCCGCACAGCCGGATGCCCCGGTCGACGCTGCCACCTCAACCGCCGAGCCGCAGCTGACCAAACGCGACGTCATCGATACATACATTCGCTCGACGTTCATGCTTGGTTCCTTCAACTTCGAACGCATGCAGGCCATCGGCGTGGCAGTCACGATGATCCCCGCGATCAAACGCTTCTACCACACCAAAGAAGACCAGGCAGCAGCCATGCGCAGGCACCTGGAGTTCTTCAACACTCACCCGTGGATCGCCTCGCCGATTTTCGGTGTGACCGCCGCAATGGAGGAGCAACGCTCCCGTGGCGAAGACATCGATGACGCCGCGATCACCAACGTCAAAGTCGGCCTGATGGGTCCGCTGGCTGGTGTCGGCGACCCACTGTTCTGGGGCACTGCGCGGCCCGTGCTGGCTGCGTTGGGTGCGTCGCTTGCGATCCAGGGCAACATTTTGGGCCCGATTATCTTCTTCTTCGGCCTGAATCTGATCCGCTTCGCAACCCGCTGGTATGGCTTCCGTGTGGGTTACGAAAAGGGTGTGCAGATCGTCGGTGAGGTCTCTGGTAACACCTTGAAGCGGCTGACTCAGATGGCGTCCATCATGGGTTTGTTTGTGATGGGTGCGCTGGTCAGCAAGTGGACGTCGATCAACATCCCGTTCGTGCTCAGCGAGTACGACAACCAGGCCGGCGAGCACGTGGTCACCACGGTTCAGTCCATTTTGGATAGTCTGCTGCCTGGTCTTGTGCCGCTGCTGATGACCTTCGCATGCATGTGGCTGCTACGCCGCAAGATCAACGCCATCTGGATCATCTTCGGCATGTTCGCCATCGGCATCCTGGGTTACTGGGCAGGTATCCTCGCACCATGATCCAGCGATCCCCGGCACGCCTGCTGGCCAGTGATCTTGATGGCACGATCCTGTTCCAGCGCACCATGAGCAACAATGACGTCGCGTCGCTGAAGCGGTGGCATTCGCAGGAGCCTGCGGGCTCGCACCAGTTGGTGTGTTGCACCGGCAAGTCACTTGCTGCGACTCGGTACTGCATTGATCAGTTTGGTGTGCCGTGGGATTTTTATGTGATGTACACGGGTGCGGTGGTGTGCGACAGTGACTACCGCATCTTGCATGCCTCTACTTTGGGCAACGATGTGATGCTCGAGGTGTGGGAGTTTTTGTCCCGCGTCCCCGGTATCGCGGTGTATGCCACCACGTTAGACACGGAGGATGTGTCCTTGGGGGAGTCCTTGCCGCAGGGGGTGGTAACCGACATGATTCAGACGTTTGTTCCTTTGGACCTGGCGCGTATCCCGGAGCATCAGTTCGTAGGTGTTCCCATCTGGGTCCCTGCCCAGGCCGCGCAGGTGGGCACCGATATAGACGACCTGCAGGCACAGATCCTTGAACGTTTCGGGAGCGTGTTGGATTGCCACCGCAACCAGGACTTTTTGGACATCGTGCCGAAGGGTGCGACCAAGGGCAGCGGCCTGCAATGGCTGCTGGATTACTTGGGCACAGGGGAATGCGCAGGGGCGGGGGAAGGCGCGGTGCAAGGCGTGCAGGAGAGCGCGGCCTTCGATGGCGGCCGGGTGGAGTTGCTGACCGCTGGCGACAGCTTCAACGACCTTGATATGCACCGCATCGCCGACATCTCCGCCAGCTTCCCGCACTCCCCAGCAGAGGTTCAGGCCGCCACCACCCACGTGGTGGGCAGCATGGCCGAGTTCATCGACACAAACCTCGAGCACTAGTTCCACACGACCCACTGAAAAGGAACCCACAATGGCTACGAAGAATCCCGGCGCGACACCACACCATGGCCCCAGTTCGAAGGGGGATGGGCAAAAGTCCTTTATGGAAACGCTGCGGGAGGTTGGGGGCAAAGAGCTCGACCTGCGGCGTCATGAATCTGATCTTGTTGTCTCCGTTGCGGGTGTCGTTACTGGTCTGATGATCGCCGCGATCGCCGTGTACAAGTGGTTTCCAGTGGTCAGCGTGGTGTTTTTGGTGTGCGCTCTGATCGCCCTGTGGGGTCGGTGGGTGATCCGCCGGCAGGTGCTGCGCGACGTCGCCGATCTTGCGACCGCTAAAGAAGGGTTTGCTGCCACCGGGCAGGAGGAGTACCGGGAGTTTGTGCGACTGCGCAGCCAACAGATGCTCACCGACAATAAGGCTCTGACCGCCTACGGCCGCTCGGTGGTGCAGGGCTACGCCCAGTGGGCTGGGTGAATTTTTTAGGTTTTTGCGGGGTTTGTGCCAAAATCTGTTCATTTTGGCCTCCCAGAAAACAGCGACCTGGGGAAATGCTGCGGCGGTAAGCCTAGTTGCACACATTTTGGCACGGTGCGCTCGCTGGCGGCCGTCGCCAGCCTCCCCACTGGCCGCAGCAGGGATGATCCCGCTGCCATTGAGTGACACTTAGGGTTGCTAAGTGTCATAATCTGTTAGATTATGGACACTTCGAGCCGTAACTGTCCACCCACCGCGAAGGAACGCACAATGGCACCCGACACATGGCCGGCGGTCACCACCACGACCATCCCCTGGCGGCAGAATACCGACGCCACTGGCATGCTTAGCCGGCGCGCCCAAAGCCGCATCCCCACCCACGTCGACATTGCAGACGTGCCATTCATCCGCGACGCGCCGCTCAACATTCCGGCAAGCATTGAGCGAAAAGTCAATGAAGCAACACTCGCTGCTTTCGCCTTCAGCACACAACAGGGCGCAGGCTTCTTGCCCTTCACAGCCTTGCTCATGCGTGGAGAATCCGCTGCCTCCTCCCACATTGAACACCTAACCGCTAGCGCAAAGAAGATCATTGAATCCGATCTTGGTATCGGCTCTAGCCACAACGCTGACTTGATCGTGGCTAATACGCGTGCCATGCAGGTTGCGTCCCATGCCTCCTGGCCTCTCACCCGGGATTCATTGCTCGACATGCACAGCGCACTGCTGCAGCATTCCGCCCCACGGATTGCCGGAACAATGCGCGACGGGCATGTGTGGATCGGTGGCGATGCCCATAGCCCAGCAGGCGCACTCTACATAGGCCCCAGCCCTGACACCCTAGACGCACTCATTGACGACCTACTGGTGTTTATCGCTGACTATCCATGCTCGCCGCTAGTTAAAGCAGCGATCGCCCACGCCCAGTTTGAAACCATCCACCCATTTGCGGATGGCAACGGCCGAACTGGGCGGGCGCTGATCCACTTCATTCTTCAAGGCACTGGCGTCACACCCAACACCGCTCTGCCGCTGTCGGCCGTTCTCCTACAGGACACTGACGCATATTTCGCGGCACTGGGCTCCTACCGGAACGGTGACGTCTGGCCGATTGTTGAGCTGTTTACCCACTGCGCGCACGTTGCTGCGCAACGCGGAACTCAAGCTTGCAACGAACTCGGGCAGATCCGTAGCGCATGGGACTGCGCGGTCAGTTCACGCGCGGATAGCCCAGACGCAACCATCCTGGATTTACTGCTGTCGAGCCCAATCTTGACTAAGGACGCGATCCTGCAGGCCCACCCCGAACTCACCGAATCACGCATCCGCCGCAGCCTGGCCCGCCTAGAGGCAGCGGGTGTGGTGCGCGCCTATAAACCAAAAAATAACGTCACCGCCTGGCGTGCGGATGACGTTCTTGAACTCTTAGACAGCTTCGCGACCGGGCTCGCGCGGCAAAAATCCACATGAGCAATCAGGCTTTGTGCCAAAACTTGTGCATTTTGGTCCCCAGACCAACCATTTCCCCAGGTCGCGTTTCCAAAACCGACCTAGTTGCACATATTTTTGCACAATCCGCGCGCGAGCGGCCGGGGCCAGCCTCCAGACCGTCACCGGCCCAGTTGCCTAAGCCTTCCCGGAAGCCCCGGAAGCCTCAGAACCCCCGGAAACTCCGGTAACCCCGGAACCCTCACCGAGCTCAGCGGCTTCGACGGCGTCGAGGTCTTCTTCGATGGCTTCGATCTCGTAGCCCATCGGGGGCTCTTGGATTTCGGAGCGGGAAATCTTGCCCTTGGCCAGCTTGTTGAGAACCATGGCGATCGCGCCGTCGCCGGTGACGTTGCAGGCAGTACCGAAGCTGTCGATCGCGATGTAGGCGGCGATCATCAGGGCAACCATGTTGTCGTCAAAGCCGAGGTTGGAGGCCAGAAGGCCGGTGGCTGCCATGATCGCACCGCCGGGGACGCCCGGGGCGGCAACCATGGTGATGCCCAGCATGAGGATGAAGCCTAGGGCGGTTCCGAAGGTCAGGGGGATGTCCGTCATGTACATGATTGCGAAGGCGAACAGGCTGATCTTCAGCATGGAGCCGGACAGGTGCGTGGTGGCGCACAAGGGGATGGAGAAGCCGGCGACGGTGGGGGAGACGCCGTTTTTCTTGGCGCATTCGTAGGTCACGGGGATGGTGGCTGCGGAGGAGGAGGTGCCCAGGGCGGTGACGTAGGCGGGCATCATGGTCGCGAGTGCCTTGAAGGGGTTGCGGCCTGCGAATGCGCCGGCGATGAGGAATTGCACGACGAGCAGCAGGATTGTCATGACGATGGCGACGAGCAGCACCTGGGCGAACCCGGTGAGGGTGGCGGTGAGGTTGCCGTTTTTACCCATGGAGATGAACATGCCGCAAATGAAGATCGGGAGTAGCGGGATGATGAATTTAGAGATGACGCGCATGATGACGCGCTCCAGGTCGCGGACGACGTGGTCGAGTGCGTCGGATTTCACAGCGGTCATTGCGGTGCCGAGAGTGAAGGCCAGCAGCAGCGCAGTCATGACGCCCATGGGCGGCGGCATTTCGATGCTGAAGTAGGGACTCAGAGCACCTTCGTCAACGTCAACTGCGGCGATGAGGGATTGTCCGGCGAGTAGTTTAGGGTAGAGCAATGACGCCGTGCCGAAGGCCAGGAGGCCTGCGAATACGGTGGATGCGTAGGCGATGCCGGTGGTGACTGCGAGCCATTTACCTGCGCCTTTGCCGATGCCGGAGATGGCGGGGGTGATCAGGGCAAAGATCAGTACGGGGATGAAGAATCCGAGGAAGTTGCCGAAGAGGCCGTTGAAGGTGACGAAGGCTTTGGCAATGCTGTCCGGGAGGATCTGGCTGCCGATGATACCCAGCACAATCGCGACGACGATTTTGAATAACAGTGAACTGCTGAGGCGTTTTAAATCCATTTTAATGGCCTTAAATATTCTTTTTGATTAATAGTACGAACGGTAGATTACCAGCTACTTGGGCATTATCAGGCACTGAACTACACTTATTTACTCATGATGGTTAACGTACTTGTTGCTTCAGTGACTGGCATCGCCGCTGCGGCGCAACTTGTCGCCGGTGGTCTCGCGTGGAGTGGTAAGTTGCCTGGTAATGGCGTGGTGGGGCTCAATATTCCTGAGGTTCGTACCTCTCGTGAGCGTTGGGACGCTGCCCATCGTATCGCTGGTCCGTTGTGGACACTGTCGGGTGTGGCTTTGGTTTTTGCCACGCTGATTGCAGTTGTTGCTAGTGGTTGGATGTGGTTGGCTTTCGCGTTCGCGTTGTTGTGCGCGGTGGTTGCGCAGGGTGTTGCGGGGTATATGGCTGCGCGTTCTGCGGCTGTGTGGGCGATGCGGGATGAGATTGAGGCTTCGCGTAATGACGCCGGCTGTGGTGACGGTAGCGGGTGTGGTTGCTGTGGCGATGGCGGCGCGGAGGCTTCGGAGGAGCCTTATGATCCTTCGAAGGATTGTGGGGTTGTTGGGGGTTGTGGTTCTTGCGCGCTGAATGGCAGTTGTGAGCAGTCGGCTGCGGCGCCGCTGGCTGGTGGCGGTCACGTTAATGTTGACGCCGTGTTGCGCGCGGCGTCACAAAGCGATAACTCGCAGCGGTGAGTTGCGGCGTGGTGGCTGCCCCTGCTGCTGGTCGTTTGCGGCGGCGGGTGTATAGTTGGACTCATGTTGAAATTGAGCTGGTGGCGCCCGGTCTAGCGGGCACGTTTGCGCACTAGCCTTGTGGCTCGCATCCTCGGTTTTTCTCCGAGCGTGCGGGCCACTTTTTTTTAAATGCACCTTTATTTTTAGGAGTCTTGTCGGATGATCGTTGTTGAGCGGCCTGTCCGCTATCACCAGTCTGCTGCGGAGTTGTTTGCTTCGTTGGGGGCTGCCAGCACTGGGGATGCGGTGTTGTTGGAGAGTGCCGACATTCAGTCGAAGGAGGGGTTGAAGTCTATTGCGATTTTGCGGGGCTCCGTGCGGATTACGTGCCAGGGCAACCGTGTTGTTGCGGAGGCTTTGACTCCGAGTGGTGTGGGTATTGTTCGGCGTTTAGCGCAGCAGTTGCCTGATTATGTTGGTTCTTCTGGGACCTCTGAGATTTCTGGGGGCGATGACGCCGCGGTGGTTGCGGTTTTTGTTTTTCCGGATGTGTCGGCGTCGGTTGCTGTGGATGAGTTTGAGCGTTTGCGTCAGACTAATACGTTGGAGCCTTTGCGTTTGTTGCAGCAGGACTCTGGTTATGAGGATCCGGAGTTGCCGTTTTTGGGCGGCGGGTTTGCGTTTGATTTTTTGGAGTCTTTTGAGGCTTTGCCGCGTGTGGAGCAGGGCACTAATTTCTATCCGGATTATCAGTTTTTGAATGCTGAGATTTTGTTGACGGTTGATCATCAGAGTCGGACTGCGTTTTTGCGGGGGGTGTGTATTCCGGAGCAGCGTGATGTGTTGGCGGGGGATTTGGATGCGTTGGTTGCTCAGATTGAGGAGGAGTTGACGGGTGGTGACGCCGCGGGGGTGACTGCCCCTGTCGATGCTGCGGGTTCTTCCGTGCAGGCGCGGGCGTCGATGAGTGATGCCGAGTTCCGCGATGTTGTTGAGCAGATGCAGAAGTACATTTATGAGGGGGATATTTATCAGGTTGTTCCTGCTCGGGCGTTTACGATGCAGTGCGAGGATGCTTTTGCTGCGTATAAGTCTTTGCGTGCGTTGAATCCTTCCCCTTACATGTTTTACGTTAGGGGCGAGGTTGATGGGAAGCCTTATGAGTTGTTTGGTGCTTCACCTGAGTCGAATTTGAAGTTTAATGCAACTTCTAGGCAGGTGGAGTTGTATCCGATTGCCGGTACCCGCCCACGCGGTGCGGATCATGAGTTGGATATTCGGGCGGAGCTTGAGTTGCGCACGGATGCCAAGGAGATCGCCGAGCACACCATGCTGGTTGATTTGGCGCGTAATGACTTGGCTCGTGTGGCGGTGCCGGCGACTCGCCAGGTTGCGGATTTGTTGCAGGTGGACCGCTATTCCCGCGTGATGCATTTGGTCAGCCGGGTGGTTGCGACACTTCACCCAGAGTTGGATGCGCTGGATGCGTATCGTGCGTGCATGAATATGGGCACGTTGACGGGTGCGCCGAAGCTTCGCGCAACTGAGTTGCTGCGGCAGGCAGAGGGTACGCGTCGTGGTTCCTATGGTGGCGCTGTGGGTTATCTGCAGGGTGGGGGAGATATGGATACGTGCATTGTTATTCGTTCGGCGTTTGTGGCTGATGATGTCGCCACGGTTCAGGCCGGCGCTGGCGTTGTGCGTGATTCCCAGCCGCAGTCGGAAGCTGATGAGACGTTGCATAAGGCCTTCGCGGTGCTCAATGCGATTGCGCAGGCCCAAGGTAGTGATGTGGAGGTGCTTCGATAATGAGCGCTCGAATTGTATTGGTCGACAACCAGGATTCTTTTGTGTACAACCTGGTGGATGCTCTTGCGGTGGCGGGGTTTGAGTATGTGGTGTATCGCAACACCATCGACCCTAAGGTTGTATTTGATTACAACCCTGATTTGATTGTGCTCAGCCCCGGCCCAGGCCACCCCCTGGAAGCCGGCAGCATGATGGACATCATCAAGCAGGCTTATGGCACTATCCCGATCCTCGGGATCTGCCTGGGCTTCCAAGCACTGCTGGAACACTTCGGCGGGGACGTCCGCCCCGTCGGCCCCGTCCACGGGGTCTCGGACATCATGGAGCTCACCGAGGAAGGCGTCGCAAGCGGCCTGTTTGAAGGCCTGACGATCGATTCCGGCCCAGACCTACCCGGCGTCATTGGTACAAAAGTTCCCGTCGCCCGCTACCACTCGCTGGGCTGCACAGACGTCCCCGCAGAGCTGCTGTCCTTAGCGACCTGCACCAGCGATGCCGGCACCGTGACCATGGCGGCACGCACGCGGGACAACATGGCCATCGGCCTGCAATTCCACCCAGAGTCCGTGCTGACACCGTCCGGACCGCACATTATTAACCGCTGCGTCGAAGCCTTAAGCACCACGGCTACCCAACCCGCTGCCGCACCAAGTAACGCAGACGCTACACACAAGGCCGACACTGCCGACACTAAGGAATAGTCATGATGAACACCCAACCCGAGACCACCGCAAACTCCGCTGCGAACACCGCCCCGGAGCAGCTCTTACACACCCTTTTGATGGGCCAGCAGCTGGGTGCCGAGGACACCACCTCTGTCTTCCGCGCGCTAGCGGCTGGCGCGTTTAGCCCCACCCAGATCGCCGCGCTCCTCGCAACGCTGCGAACCCGCGGTGAAACACCGACGGATATTACCGGCGCGGCGCAGGCCTTCATCGAGGCCGCACGCCCGTTCCCGGTCACGGGTTCGCCTCTTATCGACTGCGTGGGCACAGGAGGGGATGGCGCAAACACCATTAACATTTCCACCACCGCCGCGTTGCTTGCTGCCGCTGGTGGTTTGCAGGTCGTCAAGCACGGCAACCGTTCGGTGAGTTCCAAGTCGGGTGCGGCGGATGTACTCGAAGCCCTGGGGTTCGACCTTGGGCAAGATCCTGACGCCGCGTCGCAACAGCTGGCAAGCAGCGGTTTCTGCTTCCTGTTTGCACCGGGCTACCATCCCGCCTTCGCCCACGTGATGCCCGTGCGCAAGGAGCTCGCCATCCCGACGATCTTCAACGTCCTCGGCCCCCTGCTCAACCCGGCGCGGCCCGCCTTGCAGCTGATGGGCACCGTGCGCCCGGACCTTGGTCCCATGCTGATCGAGTCTATGCGCAATCTTGGTCGGGAGCGTGCCCTGGTGGTGCACGGGTCTGGTACGGACGAGGTCGCTGTGCACGGCTCTACTGATGTATGGGAGCTGCGTGATGGCGAGATCACCCAGTACAGCATCACCCCCTCTGACTTGGGCTTGGGAACCTACGATTTGTCCGATCTTGTTGGCGGCGAGGGTAGCGATAACGCCCAGGTTGTGCGCGATATTTTCGCAGGAACTGCCAGCGAGGCCCATCGGGATGCAGTCCTCGCCTCCGCGGGTGCACTGTTCTACCTCGCGGGTGCTGCCGACAGTTGGGCTGATGGGGTCGCTGCGGCACGCGACGTCATTTCTTCCGGGCGGGCTGCCACGTGGCTCGCACAGTTTTCTACCGCAGGGGAGCGCGCATGAGCAATCACACCGCAGGCCTTCCGACAGTGTTGGAGGAGATCGTCGCAACCCGCCGCACCCACCTTCCCGAAATCCGGGCGCGGGTAGTTGGTGTGGAGCCCGAGCCGTCGACGCGTTCGCTGTTCGATAGCCTCAACCAGGGGCTGGGCGGCCGGCGTTTCATCATGGAGTGCAAGTCCTCGTCGCCGTCGCTAGGTATGATCCGCGAGGCCTACAACCCCGGTGAAATTGCCCGGATTTACAGCCGTTATGCCGCGGGTATCTCGGTTTTGTGCGAGCCCACGCGCTTCGGCGGCAGTTATGACCACCTCGCCACGGTCGCGGCGTCGACCCATCTTCCGGTGTTATGTAAGGATTTTATTATTGACGTCGCGCAGGTGAAGGCCGCGCGCGTGTACGGCGCGGATGCGATCTTGTTGATGCTGTCTGTGTTGTCGGATGAAGAGTATCGTCAGCTGAGTGCTGAGGCAGAGCGTTATGGCCTCGACGTGCTGACGGAGGTTATTGACGCAGACGAGGTAGCTCGTGCTATCGCCCTGGGTGCGAAGATTTTTGGTTGCAACAACCGCAATCTTCATGATCTGTCGATTGATCGCGGTCGCACGGCACGGTTGGCTCCGCTGGTCCCCGCTGGCGCTGTCTTTATTTCAGAGTCGGGTATCCGGACTAATGAACACGTTAAGGACATCACCCGTTTTGTTAACGGCTTTTTGGTTGGCTCCCAACTGACAGGGGAGCCGGACGTTGATCGCGCCGCCCGCGAGTTGGTGTACGGCCCCACCAAGGTGTGTGGTCTTCGCACGCCGAGTGCCGCCCAAGCCGCACGCGCAGCAGGCGCCACATACGGCGGCGTCATTTGTGAATCCACCTCGCCCCGCAATGTTTCACGTGAAACAATCGAAAAAATCACGGCGGCCGAGCCCGGCCTGACCTACGTAGCCGTCAGCCGGCGCACGGAAAACTTCTCCGAGTTGAATAATCTGCCCGAAGTAGACGTTCTACAGGTGCACGCGCCAAACGTCACTGTGTCAGAGGAACTGGATTTGATCGCTCGTGCTAGGGCGAAGGCTCCGGATCTTCAGATCTGGCGCGCGGTCAACATGGCCGACCCCCAGGCGCACACTATCATTGAGGCGCTCGTAGACCAGGGCATCGTCACAATGTTTGTCCTCGACAACGGCGACGGAGGAACAGGTAACCACTTCGACTGGTCGAGCCTGAACCTAAGCCCCGAAGTGTTGTCGCGCTGTCTGATCGCCGGTGGCATCGAACCCGATAACGCGGCGGCCGCCCTTTCTACTGGCGTCGCTGGCGTCGACCTCAACTCCGGTGTCGAATACACCGCCGAGGTCGTCGCTGGTGCGCCCGAGCTAGCCCACCATAAAGACCCTTCCCGTATCCGTGCAGCCCTTGAAGCAGTCCGCACGTTCACCCCAAGCCACTAGGAGTCCGCAATGAACGAACACCTTAACCCCAGCGGCAACCCAGACGGCGTTGCCCCCATCCTCAACCCTTACTTCGGTGAGTTCGGTGGGCAGTACGTGCCCGAGCTTCTCATCCCGGCGCTCGACCAATTGGAGAAAGCCTTCGTCGACGCGATGGATGACGAAGACTTTTGGGAGGAGCTCCGCGGCTACTTCCGCGACTACCTCGGCCGCCCGACACCGCTGACCGAATGCTCCAACCTTCCCCTTGATCGCACCCTCGACCTCAGTGCTCCCGCCTCCAGGGTAGGGGAGCGGAGTGAGTGGACGCACCGTGCGGGTGAGGGAAAAGTTCGCATTTTCCTCAAGCGCGAAGACCTCGTGCACGGTGGCGCTCACAAGACCAACCAGGTCATTGGCCAGGCCTTGCTCGCTAAGCGCATGGGCAAGACCCGCATCATCGCAGAGACCGGCGCGGGCCAGCATGGCACCGCAACAGCACTCGCCTGCGCACTGCTCGGTCTCGACTGTGTAATCTACATGGGCGCCGAGGACGTCGCCCGCCAGCAGCCCAACGTCTACCGCATGGAACTGATGGGCGCGAAGGTAGTCGCGGTCGATAGCGGATCCGGCACGTTGAAGGACGCCGTCAACGAAGCCCTGCGCGACTGGACTGCAACCTTCCACGAGTCTCACTACCTCCTCGGCACCGCAGCTGGTCCGCACCCATTCCCGACCATCGTCCGCGAATTCCACCGCGTCATTTCCACCGAGGCCCGCGCCCAGGTGATCGAGAAGACCGGTGGCCTGCCGGACGTCGTCGTCGCCTGCGTAGGTGGTGGTTCCAACGCCATCGGCATTTTCTCTGACTTCATCGATGACGAGGGCGTTGAGCTCATCGGCGTTGAACCCGCGGGTGAAGGTCTGGATACCGGCCACCACGGCGCGCCGATCCACGCTGGCGACATCGGAATCCTGCACGGTGCACGCAGTTACCTGATGCGCACCTCTGATGGCCAGGTGGAGGAGTCCTACTCGATCTCCGCCGGCCTTGACTACCCGGGCGTCGGCCCACAGCACGCGCATCTGCATAAGTCCGGCCGCGCACAGTACGTGGGTATCTCCGATCGTGAGGCTCTGCGCGCATTCCAGGTGCTGTCCCGTCACGAGGGCATCATCCCCGCCCTGGAGTCAAGCCACGCATTGGCCTACGCCCTCAAGCGCGCTGATAAGGCAGTAGAAGAGGGTAAAGAATTGACCATCGTCGTCTCCCTGTCCGGCCGTGGCGATAAGGACGTCGACCACATCCGCCGCACTTTAGAAAGCCACCCCGAGTGGGTTTACAACCCGGAGGAGAACTAACATGTCCCGTTACAATGCCCTTTTTGCCGCGCTTGATGCCAAAAACGAAGGCGCTTTCGTTCCCTTCGTAACCCTCGGTGATCCGAATGAGGAAGCCTCGTATCGCATCATCAAGGCCCTCATCGAGGGTGGTGCTGATGCCCTGGAGCTTGGCGTTCCCTTCTCCGATCCGGTCGCTGACGGCCCTACCATCCAGGCGGCGCACATCCGTGCACATGCTTCGGGTATTGATGTTGACGCCGCGTTGCGCGTTGTACGCAGAATCCGTGACGAGCATGCAGATATTCCGATTGGCTTGCTGATCTACGGAAACGTCGCCTTTGCTCGCGGTACCGAGCAGTTCTACCGGGACGTCGCCCAGGCCGGTGCCGATTCAGTACTCCTGCCCGATATTCCGGTTCGCGAGGGGGAGTCTTTCGCGCAGGCAGCTACAGCAGCCGGGGTCGATCCGATCTTTATCGCACCGCCTCACGCTAACCCTTCCACCTTGGAGGGGGTAGCACGGCTCTCCCGGGGTTACATCTACGCAGTATCCCGCGTGGGCGTGACGGGGGCTGAAAAGGAATCCTCGACCGAGGGCCTTTCCGACGTTGTCGCCAACCTCAATAGCTTTGGAGGAGCGCCGGCGTTACTCGGCTTCGGCATTTCCACACCCGCCCATGTTGCGGACGCCATCGCCGCGGGTGCCGCCGGAGCCATCACCGGTTCCGCAGTTACCGCGATCGTCGCAAAACACTGCGAGCAACAAGAGGACGGACAGTGGGCTGTTAAAAATGACGGCGCGCTCCACGATGATATCGTCACTTACGTTCAGCAGATGAAGGCCGCCACCGCGCGCACCTAAATTCCCCATCCCCTATTCCCCATGTTTCACGTGAAACATGGGGGTTTTTTCCACTCCACCAAAACTTCCTTTCCAATGTTTCACGTGAAACATCGCCAACCCAACAGGACGAACCCGCCGCGAACGACACGACGTAACAGTGACGTTTGTGGTCCTATGTCGTATATGGATGAAAAATCGTTTAATTTTCGAAGTTTTCGGCTTACAAGATGAGCTAGGTTGCCCTAGGATGACAGCACGATGCAACACGCGTTAACTAGAGGCATGTCTGATCAACACCCCTTGGGCGATAAGGTGTGTAGCCGTCGCCTCTTTTTGTTGGGCACCGCGGCCACACTCGCGGGCGCACTCGCCGCGTGCGGCGGGGGAGCGGAAGCCCTCGAAGTTGACCCCTCCGAGATTCCGGTCGGTTCCGCAAAGGTTTTTGGCAAGTTCATCATCGCCCAACCCACCGAAGGAAAATTCGTAGCCTACTCCTCGCGATGCCCACATCAGGGCGCGCGCGTGGCGGATGTTGAAGGCGACCGCCTGGTGTGCCCTTCGCACGGGAGCGAGTTTTCCATCGCTGATGGCAGCGTGCTGGTCGGTCCTGCACGGGATCCTTTGGAGCCAGCCAATCTCAAAGCGGCCGACAACAAACTGGAAGTCAGCTAAGCACTTCCTCACCACTTCGCCGAAACGTGTGTGTTTCACGTGAAACATCCGCAGTGATCCACCCCCGGCGTCGTCAAGCGCATAAGCTAGGCACATGACCACACCACACACGACAGCCGGGGCGAAGGTGAAGAACTTTTTCGGGCGCCTTGATCCACTCATTGTGCTCATCATCAGTGCAGTACTCGTGACCATCGTCTTACCGGCTAGGGGAGAGTTTGCGGAGCACTTCAGCTTAGCCACCAAGCTAGCCATCGCCCTATTGTTTTTCCTCTACGGGGCTCGACTGTCACCGCAAGAAGCCTTAGCTGGCCTGAAGCACTGGCGTCTACACCTCACGATCTTGGCTTTTACGTATGCCGTTTTCCCCTTGATCGGCGTGGCTCTCAGACCGTTGCACTTAGTGTTTGGAATGCCCCTCTACCTGGGGATTTTATATCTCACCCTTGTGCCTTCAACGGTTCAGTCCTCCGTCGCATTTACAAGCATCGCCCGTGGCAACGTTGCTGGGGCAATCGTCAGCGCCTCTGCATCAAACCTCATCGGCGTTGTACTCACCCCGGTGCTCGTCATGATCGCGATGGGAGGAAGCGTCACGCTCAGCCCGAAGATCTTCGCGGACATCGCGATCCAGCTGCTGCTGCCATTTGTTGTCGGTCAGCTATTGAGGCCTTTGGTTAAGGATTTTGCGAAGAATAAGGCTACGAAGCTTGTCGACCGTGGGTCGATCACCATGGTTGTGTATTCGACTTTTTCTGCGGGAATGGTCGAAGGCATTTGGGGCACGGTGCGACCGCTGGAGCTTCTCGGGCTTGTGGTCCTTGCTGTGCTGTTAGTTGGGTTTATGCTGTGGCTGACGCGGGCAGTCGCACGATGGCTGAAGTTCAGCGATGCGGACGTGAAGGCCATTCAGTTCTGCGGGACGAAGAAGTCTCTTGCTACGGGTTTGCCGATGGCTGCGGTTATTTTTGGTGGAGCGAATTTGGGGTTGTTGATCTTGCCGCTGATGATTTTCCACCAGGTTCAGTTGATGATGTGTTCGTTCCTGGCAGGGCGTTATGCCAAGCAGTTAGACTAGCGGCATGAGTACACCAAGCAGCCCTCAAGCATCCGGTGATGTTCGGTACGTTAAGTTGATCTTCGATGTGCCGGAGACGCGGATGGAGCATATCGCGGAGCTTAGTCCGACAGATGATCCGACGTTGTGTCAGATGCTGCGGATTGTGGAGGTTCGTGATGGCCGCCCTGTGGGGTATGCGCAGCAGGGTGAGAGCAAGAATATGAATGTGCCGGAGCCGTTTGTTCCGCATCCGGATACTTATGGTGATTTCCCCGACGTGTCGTTTGAGTATGTTGGGGCGGAGCACTTTAATGCTCTGTGGGCTCAGGCGATGGCCACCTTGTAGGGGAGGGGGCAACATAGTCGGGATGAACGATCCCTCTACGCCCACCTAAGGTTCGAGAGGTGGAGGAGGGGTTTGGGGGATGCGCTGCAAGCGATTCCCGACCCAACAAAGGTTCATAGCTGAACTATAGAGGCGAGGGGCGACAGAGTCGGGATGAACGATTCTGCAGCCCGCGCACGAAGTACGCGGGCGAAGCCAAGTGAATCACGACTCTGTCGCCTCTCGCCCAGCTACAAGCTATTTGAACTCTTGCTCATACCAGGTGAGGAGCGCTGCTTCGGCTTCTTCGGGGGTCATGGGGCCGTGTTCGAGGCGGAGTTCTTTGAGGTGGTTCCAGGCTTTGCCGATGTGGGGTCCGGGGGGTAGGCCGAGGATGTTCATGATGGCGTTGCCGTCGAGGTCGGGGCGGACTTTGGCGAGGTTTTCTTGTTGTTTGAGTTCGGTGATGCGGGTTTCTAGGTTGTCCATTGCTTTGCGCAGGCGGGTGGCTTTCCTTTTGTTGCGTGTGGTGACGTCTGCGCGGACGATGGTGTTGAGTTTGTCGAGTAGGTGTTCGGCGTCGTTAACGTAGCGGCGTACTGCGGAGTCTGTCCATTGGTTGTCGGAGTATCCGTAGAAGCGCATGTGGAGGTAGACGAGTTGTGAGATGTCTTTGATGTGTTGTTTGGGGAATTTGAGGGCGCGGAGGCGGCGGCGGGTGAGTTTGGCGCCTTCGACTTCGTGTTGGTGGAAGGTGACGCCGCCGCCGGGTTTGGTGCCGCGGGTGTTGGGTTTGCCGATGTCGTGGAGGAGGGCTGCCCAGCGGAGGATGAGGTCGGGGCCTTGGGTTTCTTGGTCGATGGCTTGGCGTAGGACGGTGAGGGAGTGTGCGTAGACGTCTTTGTGTTGATGGTGTTCGTCGGGGGTGAGTTGGAGGGCGGGGATTTCGGGGATGATGTGGTTGGCGAGGCCTGTGGTGACGAGAAGGTCGATGCCTTGTTCGGGGTGGTCGCCGGTGATGAGTTTGTTGAGTTCGGTGGTGATGCGTTCGGTGCTGATGCGGTTGATTTCTTGGGCCATGGTGGTCATGGCTTGGTGGACGCGTGGGGTGACGGTGAATCCGAGTTGGGAGGTGAAGCGTGCTGCGCGAAGCATGCGTAGGGGGTCGTCGTTGAAGCTGACTTGGGGTAGCTGGGGGGTGTCGAGGAGGTGATCCTTGAGGGCTTGGAGGCCGTTTAGGGGGTCGTGTAGTTGGTGGGTATTGAGGTCCAGCGCTAGGGCGTTGCAGGTAAAGTCGCGGCGGATGAGGTCTTCTTCGAGGGTGTCGCCATATTGCACATCGGGGTTGCGGGTGATGCCGTCGTAGTTGTCGCTGCGGAAGGTGGTGATTTCGATTTGGAGGCCGTCGTGTTCGCCGGAGATGGTGCCGTAGCGAATGCCGGTGTCCCATACTGTGTTGCAGTATTTTTGGAGGATTTGTTGTGTGATTTCTGGGCGTGCTGGTGTGGTGAGGTCGTAGTCGGTGCCGAGGCGTCCGAGGTAGAGGTCGCGTACGCTGCCGCCGACGAGGTAGATGGGGTGGCCGGCTTGGGCGAAGAGTTCGCCGAGTTTTTGTATGGGTTTGAGGGCTTCGGCGATGTCGGTGGGTGTGGGGGCGGGTTGGCGGCTGTCGTGCTGGGTCACTGTTGTAAGTTTACAGGCCGGGCGGATGGACTACGATAATCATAATGAGTACGAAGCCGGGACCGCTGAAGAGACGCCGTATACCTAAGCGGCCGATGAGGCCTGTCGCGGTGCCGCCGTCGCGTATGCAGACGAGTGATGAGACGTCTGCTGGCGGTTTGGTTGTGTCGGGGTTGGCTGAGGCTGTGGGTGATGATGGCCAGGTTGATTTGTCGGCTGTGTATGTGGCGTTGATTGGTCGTGTGGATCGTCGGGGGCGGTTGTTGTGGTCGATGCCTAAGGGGCATGTGGAGCCGGGGGAGACGTTTGAGGCGACGGCTGAGCGTGAGGTGTGGGAGGAGACTGGTATTCATGGTGAGGTTTTTCATTCGCTTGGTGTGATTGATTATTGGTTTGTTTCGGAGGGGACGCGGATTCATAAGACGGTTCATCACTTTTTGTTGCGTTATGTGGATGGTGAGCTTAATGATGAGGATCCTGAGGTTACGGAGGTGACGTGGGTTCCGTCGACGGAGTTGTTTGAGCGTTTGGCGTATGCGGATGAGCGTAAGTTGGCTCGTCTTGCGCATGATTTGTTGCCGGATTTGGCGCGTGCGGAGAGGGCTGCGGGGAGGCTTACACCGCGATGAGTGGTGGTTTGTTGCGTCGGATGGCGTGTGCGTGCGTGTGTGGGGTTGTGGCGCTGTGGGGGGTTGGTGTTGGTGTCGCACAGCCGTTGCCGAATCCGGCGGATCCTAGTGATCCTGTGATGCGGTCGTGGTGGGCTGATCCTTCGGCGCGTGTTCAGGATAGTGATGCGCGTGTGACGGTGCGTTTGGTGGAGTTTGGGGGGCTTGGGGCTAAGGCGCGTTTGCGTGTTCATAATGGTTTGGATCGGACTGTGTCTGATGTTGTGGTGCGTGTGCAGCATAGTGATCCTTTGGCTGATGTGGAGCAGGGGCGTGTGTTGTTAGCGGGGGATCAGTCATTGTTTAGTTTTATTGAGCCTTTTCAGCGGGTGGGGTCTGTTGCTGCGGGGGAGGATGTTGATGTGGTGGTGGATGTGCCGCGGGTTGAGGATGCTGGGGTGTATCCGTTTTTGTTTAATATCAATGGGGTTGTGGAGGGGCAGGAGTCTTATTTGGATTCTGAGCGGTTGTTAGTGCCGCATAAGATGGCGAGTGTGGGGGATGTGAGTGTTGTGGTGCCGTTGGCGGCGCCTGTTCGTGTGTTGCCGGGGGAGACGGGTGAGGCTCCGGAGCAGCAGCCGTTGATTTTGGAGGAGGATTTTGATGTTGCGCCGTTGACGGAGACGTTGCGTGCGTATCGTGATTTTGTGTTGGGGGAGCGTACGGGGGCTGCTGGGTGTTTGGCGTTGGATCCGCAGGTGTTGTTGGCGGTGGATCGGATGTCGCGTGGGTATCGGATTGCGGATCGTCGTACGTCGCCGGTGGATGAGACGATTCGTCTTCGTGATTCGTGGTGGTTGGATAAGCCGCGTTTTGAGGAGGGTGATCCGGCTCCAGCGGTGGAGTTTATGTCGGAGTTGCACAACCTCATTGAGGTTACTTTTAAAGACAACCAACCGTCTGCGGTTCCCGCGGGCATACCCGGTGAAGACGGGGCACCCCAAGCAAACAAAGGGGGTGAGGACGCCGGGCCCAACAATGATGGGCAAGGAACTGCGGGCCCGATACCTTCCGCGGCGTCAGGACCTGGTTGTATTATTTCACTACCCTTTGCTGGGGCAGACATTAACGCTGCATCACGCTCCGGCTTAGACCCCTTCCAAGGTGCAGACGCCATCGAACACATCCTCGGCGTTACCCCCCTAAGCTACGAGTACGCCCAAACCAACTTCGCGCTAGCCGCAACCCTCGACGCCATGGGGCCAGACCCCATCACCACCCCCACCTCGGACCCCACCACCCGCTACGACTACACAATCGACTCCGAAGAAGCCCGCAGGCTCACGGCCAAAGCAGCAATCCAGCTGCAAGCCTCCCAAGGCAACACCCTCATCATGCCCACCCGCGTCACACCACAAGACGCCCACGCAATCCTCGACGCCGCCACCGAAGCAATCGACCGGGGTGCCACCCCAATCCCCGCACCGCGCAACAGACCAGAATCAGTGGACTCCCCGGCGTCATTAACAGACACGGAAATTGTGCGAGCCCGACAACAATCCGGCTACATCGACGACCTGACAACCCTGATGGTCAACGATCCACAAATAACACTCACCAACACAGAATTCACCCAACCACTGCGCTACGACATTCTGCGCGCACTGTCGCTCTACGACCGCCAATCGATGCACACCCACACCCAAGCCGTCCGCCGCAGCGACAACATCCTCAGCGCTAACCGCGACACACTGCAACAACTGCGCAACAGCGTCAGCCTGCTGCCTCCCGGCAACGTCTACACCCGCACATCCGATAGCTCACCACTGCTGATCGTCGGCCGCAACGGCCTGCCTCTACCCATCGATGCACGCGTGCTTTATGACGCCCCGGGGGCCACCATCCACGTGCCGGATACTGTCCGCATACCTGCACAAGGCTCCATAACCATCCAAATGACCGCCGATTTGCCGGGCGACTCAGGCATCAAATTGTGGCTTGCAACCGAATCAGGCAATACGATTAGCGAACCTGTGGACATTCGTGTCCAGACTGCGCACATCCCGTGGCGATTCATCATCGCCGTGGGCATCGCTCTTGTGGTGATCCGTGCACTGGTAGTTTTTGGCAAAAGAAAGCGATAAGTACCCCTATGAGTACTCGAAGCAGAATCATCCGACCTAACCCCCCAGTGAGTGAAGCCGGCATGAACAACGCTCCTGCCCGCGGCCCCGGAGCCGAGGCAGTGGTGGACAGTGGTGCACCAACAGAGCGTTCTGCGAAAGCATCCGATAAGGACGTGGTGCGCGCGGGTGGCTCGATGGCTATCGCCACGCTGCTGTCCCGCATGACTGGCTTCTTACGCAACGTCGCTATTGGTGCGACGATGGGCCCGGCGATCTCTTCGGCTTTCAACACGGCCAACACTCTGCCCAACCTGATTACGGAGATCGTGCTGGGTGCGGTGCTGACATCACTAGTGGTGCCGGTGCTCGTCCGAGCGGAAAAGGAAGACCCAGACGGTGGAGCGGAGTTCATCCGCCGCATGTTCACACTGTCTGCAACTCTCCTGGTGGGTGTGACACTGCTGGCAATTCTGGGGGCTCCGCTCCTGACGCGGTTGATGTTGGATACGGACGGCAAGGTCAACTTGATCCAGTCAACATCCTTTGCCTACCTGCTGCTACCGCAAATCCTGTTCTACGGGATGTTCTCCCTGTTCATGGCCGTATTGAACACAAAGTCTGTGTTTAGGCCCGGCGCGTGGGCGCCGGTAGCAAACAACGTGGTGGTTTTGTGCGTCCTGGGATTGTATTGGACGCTGCCTGGTGGTTTAACGCCAGATGCTCCTGCTGGTGTGACTGATCCACACATTCTTCTGCTTGGTGTGGGCACCACGTTGGGTGTGGTTGTGCAAGCACTGATTTTGCTGCCTTCGTTGAAGCGGCTCAAGATTGATCTGCGGCCGCTGTGGGGAATCGACCATCGCCTGAAGCAGTTCGGTGGGATGGCGTTGGCGATCGTCGTTTATGTCGCGATCAGTCAGCTCGGCTACGTGGTGACAACCCGTATTGCGTCCATGAGTTCTGCTGGTGCGCCCATTATTTACCAGCAGGCTTGGTTGTTGTTGCAGGTGCCTTACGGCATTATTGGCGTGACCCTGCTGACTGCGATCATGCCGCGCCTATCGCGTAACGCAGCCGATGGCGACCACCGCGCCGTCGTCCACGACCTCACCCAGGCCACCAAGATCACCCTGCTGTCGATGATCCCGGTGATCGTCTTCTTCACCGTGTTTGGTCCCCAGCTGGCAACAGCACTGTTCGCCTACGGCGCCTTCGACGCCAGTAGCGCGGGCATCCTGGGCTTGACGTTGAGCTTTTCTTCCTTCACCCTGATCCCTTACGCGATTGTTTTGCTGCATTTGCGCGTGTTTTACGCCCGTGAGGAAGCGTGGACGCCCACATACATCATCGCTGGTATCACCGCGACAAAGGTGCTGTTGAGCCTCCTGGCGCCCATGGTGGCCAACAGCGACCGCGACGTCGTTATCCTGTTGGGTGCCGCCAATGGTTTCGGCTTTATTTCTGGTGCTGTCATTGGTTCCTTCCTTCTGCGCCGTAAGCTTGGGCCGCTCAATGGTCGTTCGATTGCGCGGACAACGGCGTGGTCGCTGGGCGCGTCAATCGCTGGTGTGATTGTTGCGGTTCCGTTGGTGCGTTTCGCTGTGCAGCCACTGTTGGATCGTCTGCTTCCGGATCAGGGCATGGGGCGGTCGCTGTCGTACCTGTTGTACTGCGCGGTCGCGGGAACGGTGTTTTTGGCGACTGTGGCGTTGGTGCTGTCGCGCTCCAAGTTGGAGGAGTTGGCGGTGTTGGACGGGGTGAAAAACCGTCTGCGTCGTGGCCGCGCACAGGAAGCGCCGGAGCTTGTGGAGCTTCCGCCGTTGTCTGTCGGTGAGGTTCGTATTCCTCGTTTGCTGCCCGGTGCGCCGATCGCTAATGGTACCTTCCGTCTGCTCAGTAATCATGGTGAGATTGCTGGCGAGCACGGCCCGGGTGAGGGCGCGAAGTTGTGGGCTGCGAGCGAGGGCGATAAGCGTGTGGCGATTGCGTTTGCTCACGGTATCCATGTGGAGGCGACGCGCGCGTTGGCGAAGCACTGTGGCGTTCGGGTTCGTATCTTCCCCTACAGGGACGGTCATTTGGTGGTCAGCCCGTGGCGGGAGGGCGTGGATCTTGTGGATGCCGAGGAGCGCGAGCTGATTTCCCACGCGGAGTTGGCGCAGGCGCTGCAGCCTTTCGATGCATTGCCTTTGGCGTCGGCGCAGCAGTTGCGTCTGACTCCCGATGGCGTGGTGTTGGCGTTCCCGTTGGTGTTCACCGAGGATTTGTTGTCTTTGGGTGTTGACGTCGCGGGCCTCGCTGCGGCCACTAATGCTGCAGATTGTGGTGATCCGGCTAGTGGGGAAGAGTCTGACTGCTTTGAGCTTCCTGTGTCGGCTGGTTTTGCGCACCGGGCGTTTAATGAGCTGACTGATCTGGATATGGATGAGGTAGCTGAGGTTGAGCAGTGGGAGAAGCCCGGTAGTGGTTTGTTAGGTGCGGGGGAGACGCAGCCCGTTCCGGTGCCGCCCTTGTCTGCTGGTTTTGGTTCACGTGGTTACTCCACGGGCGGCAAGCTTGTGTTGGCTTCGGCTGTGATGATTGTTGTGTTCTCTGGTGCGGCGTTGGTGTGGTTGATGCTGGGTCGCTTGGGTGGCCCGTATGGTCCGGTGGCGTCCGATCCGATTGCTAGCGTTGCGCCGAAGGTTGTGCAGGATTCTGGTCGGGTGGCGACGGTTGTGTCGGCGCGGCATTGGCCGGGTTCGGAACAGCTTGCTGTGAGCAAGGAGGACCCTTGGGTGGCGTTAGATGCTGAAGGGGTGGCGTTGACGCTTGAGACTCCGATCCGTCCGACCAAACTGTCTTTGGAGGCGCAGGGTGTGTCGACGAAGGTGTCGGTCTTTGGCGTGCAGGGCAACACGCCGCCGGTGCTGTTGGGCGAGGGCATGGTTGGTGGCCCCGATTCGGCTAACCCGGATGCGGTGACGGAGATCGGGCTTTCCGCGGACGAAGAGTATTCCGAGATCATCGTGTGGGTGTCCCCCGAGCCTGTGCTGTACCCTGATGGTTCTGTGGCAGAGATGCCCGGTGAGGGCATGCGGGTATCCCAATTGACTGTGGCCGGTAAATAGTCCGCGCCACGCTCTGCGATCCCTCGGGGTGAGCGGTTGAAAAACCGCCACACACCCCGGGGGCTTGTTGTATCCTTGTAGAACTGTTTGTTTTTCCTATGGGGATGTGGGGACTACGGGGGGTTTGTTGTGGGGGAGTCGTCTAGCGACGCGGCGCAAAAACTCATGGATACGGAGCTGGTGCAGGCGCACTTGCGGGGCGAGCCCTGGGCCATGCCGGAGATCGTCCGCCGCTACCGTCCCATGATGGGTTTCGTCGCGCGCCGATTCTGCCGTACCTCGGAAGAAGTCGACGATATTGTCCAAGAAGCCCTGCTGAAGGCCGTCAACAATATGCCTTCCTTCCGTTTCGAGGCGCAGCTATCCACCTGGTTGCGCCGCCTGACCTACAACGTCGCCTACGACCATGCCTTCCGCAGACCCTCCCGGGTGGAAACCGTCTGCCACCAAGGCGACCTAGGCGATGTGCGTGGGGAGGAACCCGCACACAGCGAGGAAATCTCCCACGGAAAAATCTTCATCCAAGACCTACTGGACCGCCTGCCCCCGGAGCAAAGGGCCGCCCTACAACTCGTCGACCTGCAGGGATATTCGCTTAATGACGTCGCGGAGGGTTTAGGCATCAAGGAAGGGACGCTGAAGTCGCGCCGGGCCCGGGCGCGGGCGGCGCTGAAGGAGGTCCTGGCTCAAGTGTGGGAATAGCCTGCGTGGGGGCCGGGTGGGAATGAAACAGCTTGCGGGTGGCGTTGTAGGGGGTGGCGGCCAGCACCAGGCCGTGCGGTAAGGTGCTGGGAGAAACAAGTTCAGAAAGCGTGGTCTCTATGACAAACCCCACCGACGTCCGCGACGTCATCATTGTCGGTTCCGGTCCTGCCGGCTACACCGCAGCTGTGTACGCCGCCCGTGCCGAACTCAAGCCCGTCGTATTTGAAGGTATTGAATACGGTGGTTCGCTGATGACAACCACTGAAGTGGAAAACTACCCGGGCTTTGCGGAAGGCATCATGGGCCCGGAGCTCATGGAGCAGATGCGCAGCCAGGCTGAACGCTTTGGCGCCGAGCTTCGCATGGAACTGGTAGAGGAAATCCGCCTGGACACTACCGCTGACGCCACCGGAACTCCCGTGCACACGGTGGTTGCGGACGGCGTCGAGCACCAGGCACGCACTGTCATCCTCGCGATGGGTGCAGCACCCCGCTACCTCGGTGTTCCCGGTGAACAAGAACTGTTGGGCCGTGGCGTGTCCGCCTGCGCCACCTGCGACGGCTTCTTCTTTAAAGATCACGACATCGCTGTCATCGGCGGCGGCGACTCCGCCATGGAAGAAGCGCTGTTCCTCACCAAATTCGCCAAGAGCGTCACCATCGTGCACCGCCGCGAAGAATTCCGCGCCTCCAAGATCATGCTGGAACGCGCACAGTCGAACGACAAGATCCGCTTCGTCACCAACGCAACCGTGACACGCGTCCTTGGCGAACAATCAGTCACCGGCCTCGAACTACGCAACACTGTCACCGACGAACTGACGGAACTTCCCGTCACCGCCATGTTTGTTGCCATCGGTCTCGACCCGCGATCGGAACTTGTCCGCGACGTCATTAATACCGATGACGCCGGCTACGTGCAGGTCGCACAGCCGTCTACGCGCACCAATGTCCCCGGCGTATTCGCAGTGGGTGACCTGGTCGACAGCACCTACCAGCAGGCAATCACCGCTGCTGGTTCCGGCTGCCGCGCCGCCATCGACGCCGAACACTACCTAGCTGAACACTAAAACCCGAACGCTTTTAACACTTAAAGGAGACACCCCATGTCCGCAGCGCAAGCAGTCACCAAAGACACCTTCAAGCAGGTCGTAGCCGAGTCCGACGTTCCCGTACTCGTAGACTTCTGGGCACCTTGGTGCGGCCCCTGCAAGAAGCTTGGCCCCATCCTCGACGACGTCGCCGCGGAACTCGGCGAGCGCGCAAAAATCGTTAAGGTCAACGTTGATGAAGAGCGTGAACTGGGCACCGCCTTCCAGATCATGTCCATCCCCACCATGATCTTCTTCAAGGGCGGCGAGGCCGTAGCGCAGGTCACCGGCGTGCAGCCCAAGGGCACCATCGTTTCTAAACTTGAAAGCCTCATGTAGCGGGTAGTCTGGCCTGTTAGAAACATTAAGGTACAAGGCCTAGAATGATACGGCTGTAAGCACCCGCGCACCTTGTGGGTGCTTCGTGCCCGCTTGAGCCCATGGAAGGGATGCGTCAGCAGTGACTGAGATTTTGCGTGTTGGTGACTCGGATCCCCGAGTCGCAGAGGTTCGAGCAACCCTCGCTCGGCTCGGCCAACTCGACGGATTCGACGGTGCCGACACACAGTCCTTTTCCGCCAGCGATACCCACTTTGACGCCCATCTGGCCCAAGCACTCCAGGCCTTCCAGCAGTCCCGCGGCATCATCGCCGACGGTGTGATCGGCGAGGTCACCCTGCGTGCACTCCGCGAGGCCTCCTACACGCTGGGCGCCCGCGTCCTGCAGTACCAACCGGGCAAAGTCCTGGTTGGCGATGACGTCGCTGAACTTCAAGACCAGCTTCACGAACTCGGCTTCTACACTTCCCGCGTCGACGGCCAATTCGGCCCAGCCACGCACGAAGCGGTCATGAACTACCAGCTCAACTACGGCCTGAACACTGATGGTATCTGTGGGCCGAACACCGTCCGCGCCCTGTCCTACCTGGGGCTGCGCATCACTGGTGGCTCGCCCAATGCCATCCGCGAAATAGAGCAAGTTCGCCGCGCAGGCCCCCGTCTGACCGGCAAACGCGTCGTCCTCGACCCGGGCCTGGGTGGCCAGAACAAGGGTCTCACCGTCAAGGGCCCCTACGGGGACATCACCGAAGAGGAGATCCTCTGGGACATCGCCAGCCGCATCGAAGGCCGCATGGTCGCCGCCGGTGTAGAGACGATTATGTCCCGTCCTCGCATGGACGACCCCACCTTTGAGGACCGAGCAGAAATCGCTAATGCTTTTGGCGCCGACCTTATGATCTGCCTCCAGTGCGACCGATACCCCAACGACAAAGCCAATGGTGTCGCTACGTTCTACTTCGGCTCCGAGAAGGGCAGCAACTCCATCACGGGTGAGAAACTCTCTGGTTTTATCCAGCGTGAGATTTCTGCCCGCACGGAATTAACGAACTGCGGAAATCACGGCCGCACCTGGGACATTCTGCGCCTGACGTACATGCCGGCGATCGACGTTGTACTTGGGTACCTCACCAACCCCAATGACGTCGCGATCCTCACGGATCCGCAGGCCCGTGACGCTATCGCAGAGGCCATTGTGGTTGCCGTGAAGCGTCTTTACCTTCTCGACGATGACGATCAGCCGACGGGCACCTACAAGTTCTCGGAACTCCTAGAACAAGAAGTGCTTTAGCTGCCCCTCGATCGGCTAGCGCTCATCGGTTCCCCGGAGCAGGCCGATGATTCGTTCAAAATCATCCTTATCACCGAACTCCACCACAATCCGGCCCTTACGCTTACCAACGCTCACAGACACCCGAGTATCCAAACCATCAGCCAAAGACTCCGCCGCCCGAGTGAAAAACTCCGGCGTCGGAGCCTTCTCACGCTTCGCCTTCTTCGCCGGCTCATCGCCGCGATTAATCAGCACCACAGCCTCTTCTGTGGCCCGGACCGACAAACCTTCGGCAACGATCCTGTCAGCCAAAGCCTCCTGCGCTTGCGCACCGGCCTTCAAACCCAACAAAGCACGAGCATGACCCGCACTAATAACACCCGAAGCGACCTTACGCTGCGCCCCCACAGGCAGCTGTAGAAGACGCAACATATTGGTGATCAACGGACGCGAACGACCGATCTTATCCGCCAACTCAGTTTGGGTAACACCAAACTCCTCCAGCAATTGCTGATAGGCGTGGGCCTCTTCCAAGGGGTTCAACTGCACACGGTGGATATTTTCCAGCAACGCGTCGCGAAGCATGTCCGCGTCATCAGTCTCACGAACAATCGCCGGGATACGCTTCAACCCAGCCTTCGTCGCCGCCCGCAAGCGACGCTCACCCATGATCAGCTCATAAGTGCCATGCGGGGCGCGACGCACCACGATCGGCTGCATCAAACCAAACTCGCGGATCGAATGGATGAGCTCCTCAAGCGCGGCCTCATCGAAAACCTGACGAGGCTGCTTTGAGTTCGGCGCGATCGCACCAATCGGAAGCTCCTCGTAAACCGCACCAAAACTATCCACGTTCGTGCCAGCCTTAGCGGCAGCCTCCGCAGCACGGCCCGAGGAAGCAGTATTCTGCGGGCCATCGCCCAACAACACACTCGCGGCACCACTACTTAAACGAGGCTTCGACTTACCCCCCGGGACCACATTGGTCATATCTACCTTGCGTTCCGAAGAAGCCGCCTTCGAAGACTGTGCTCCCCGCGCCCCCTTAGGCTGCGCAGCAGCTTTGGCGCCAGAAGCCGCCTTGTTAGCAGCGGTAGGGGCGGCGTCATTATCCACAGGATCGCTCTGAGGAATAAGCGCCGCCAAACCACGACCCAAACCACCCGTACGCTTTGCTGGACGCTTAGACGCCATGGCTACTTCTCCTCACCATCATCAGCCGAAACCGAACCCTGCGGGGCAGCACCCACAGGAGAATCACCCGTAGCCGGATAATCGCCGCGAGTCGCGATCTCCTTCGCCGCATCAAAATAAGCCATCGCACCACGCGAACCCGGGTCATATTCCAACACTGTCTGCCCATAACCAGGAGCCTCGGAAACCTTCACCGAACGCGGAATCACCGTGCGCAACACGACATCACCGAAATGACCCTTAACCTCGTCAGCGACCTGCTCAGCCAACTTGGTGCGGGCATCAAACATCGTCAACAAAATACAAGAAATATGCAGCTCAGGGTTCAAATGCTGACGGATCATCGTGATGTTGTTAAGCAACTGACCCACACCCTCCAGCGCGTAATACTCGCACTGGATCGGGATCAATACCTCCGTCACAGCAGTCATCGCATTGATCGTCAACAAACCCAACGACGGGGGACAATCGATAAAGACATAATCGAAACCGTGATCGCTCAAGAACTTCTCGTTCAACGCATCCGACAAGCGGTACTCACGGCGCACCATCGACACAAGCTCGATTTCCGAACCAGCCAAATCAATAGTCGCCGGAATGCAGAACAAATTCTCATTGAAAGGGGAGGGCTGCATAGCTTCAGCCGCAGTGCACTCACCAATGAGCATCTCGTAACTCGACAAGGTGCCCACCCGGTGCTCCGCCCCCAAAGCAGTCGACGCATTACCCTGCGGATCAAGATCAACCACCAGGACCTTCAACCCACACACCGCAAGGCCCGCGGCGAGGTTCACCGAAGACGTCGTCTTGCCGACGCCACCCTTCTGGTTGGCCACAGTCAGCTTGCGGACCTTATCGGGCCGGGGCATGCTCAAGGTATTCGACTGCACCTGGGCAGCTCTCTGAGCTGCGGCTGCGATAGGGGTGTCGTCCCAAACCTCGTCCATTAAAGCCCCTCAAAAGTGCGAAGAAGATTCATAAAGCGTACCCGTTAACCCTATCGCACATCGCGGACTAATCCACGGCCGGGGTTAACGCCTGCGCTCAATACTGATCAACGTCGTCGGCTGAGGCAACAAGCCCTCGCCAACCACAAAGATTTTGGACGCTCCCGCGCCTGCTTTCGCGATAATCGCGGCGTCACGATCCAATTCTTCCGCCACGCTTTCGCCCTTCATCGCCGTCATCCGGCCGCCAACCTTCGCCAACGGCAAGGACCAGTGCGCCAGCTTGCCCAGGGGAGCGACCGCGCGGGAGGTCACGACGTCAGCGAGACCAACCTGCTTACGGATAGCTTTATCCTCTGCGCGGCCACGCACCACAGTCACGTTGGGCAGCTCCAACTGGTCGACGATCTCAGCCAGGTAAGTGCTGCGCTTGAGCAACGGCTCAATCAGGGTGATGTCGAGATCTGGGCGGGCGATAGCCAAGGGAATGCCCGGCAGGCCCGCCCCAGAACCGATGTCGGTGACCTTGATGCCGTGGCGCATGGCTTCCCCAATCACGGCGCAATTGAGGATGTGACGATCCCACAGTTTCGGAATCTCACGAGGCCCCATAAATCCGCGGATGTTTCCATCAGTGGCGAGGGACTCGTGATAGCGGATTGCCTTCGGGAGGTTGTCTCCGAAAATTTCTTCAGCTGCTGCTGGGACGTCTTGTTTCACGTGAAACGCTGCCTACTTCTTCTTTTTCTTGTTCTTAGCGTTCTGAGGGCGCTGACCCGGCTTCGGGGCGCTGGCGCGCTTAGCCTCACGCTTGGCTGCAAGCTCTTCTTCCTCTTCACGGTCCATCTTCGCGAAGACGTAACGCTGCTGAAAGAAGGTCCATATGTTGTTGGAGAGCATGTAGAACAGCAGGCCGATGTGCCACACAGCACCGGTGAACAAAATCATGCCCGGCATGAACCAGACCATCATCTTGTTCATCATCTGCATCTGCTGCGCCATCATGTCATTCTGCGGCGCCTTCTGCTTGCCGCTGGCGATACGTTGCGCATTGCGGGCAATCGACATCTTCGCAACAAAGTGCGTTGCGGTAGCAGTCAGCAGAATCAATGGGCCGGCAACCATGATGATCTTCGTGCGGGTGAAGTCCACCGGCTGGAAGGCCTCATACATAGAATCCGGCATGGAGATGTAGGCCGAGAGGGGAACGCCGAAGAAGCGAGCATCCAGGAAGCTCTGCACATCAGAGGGGGAGAAGATGTAGTTCGCAGTCTGACGGTTTTGCTCGATGCTCAAACCCAACTGGAACTTGCCCGTGCCGGTTCGGTTAAAGGAACGCAGCACGTGGAACAAACCAATGAACACTGGCATCTGAACGAACAGCGGAAGGCAGCCGGCTAGGGGATTGACACCCATTTCCTTTTGCACCTTGCGCATTTCAACCATTTGGCGCTGCTGGTCGTTTTTGTACTTGTTCTTGATTTCCGTCATCAGCGGCTGCATTTCCTGCATCTTGCGCGCTGAACGCATCTGGTTCATCATCGGACGAACCAGCAGAATACGAATAGTCCACGTCAGGAAGACGATCGACAGCAGCCAGGTCACACCCCAGTTGGGGTCAAGCACCAGCGAGAACACTTTGTGCCAGAACCACAAGATTGCGGAAATTGGCCAATAGATGAAATTAAGCACGGTAGTTCGTCAAACTCCCTTAAAGATGTTTCTGCGGTACGGGGTCGTATCCGCCTGGATGCCACGGCCCGCACTTCACAATGCGAACCGCAGTCAAATAAAGGCCCACGATGGCGCCCCTACTTTCTAACGCTTCGAGCGCATAATTGCTGCATGTTGGCTCAAAACGGCACGTGGAAACCATTTTAAGGGGTGAAAGGTACTTTTGGTAGCCACGCACGGCTTTCATCAGCACAGCGGACAACATTTATCTGCCCACCCCTTGGCGTGCTTGGCGAGTACTCGTATGAGTTTTCGCGCCGAAGGATTTGTCGAAAGCTTTATCCAAAGCAAGTTCGAGTTCCCGTTGAAGCTCGACTGTAGTTAATGACGCCGCGCCTGGAAAAGCACGCACGACAACGTCAATGTAGCCACGTGGTTGTTCTGCGGCGTCAACACCCAAGGCAGGATGTTCAGCCTTAACTAGGTTAAAAAATGCCGCGCGAAGTTTGCGTGTGGTGTTATGCCGAACGACGGAATTACCCACGGCCTTGGAAATAACCAGGCCGCAGCGCGGTGCGCGAGGTGTCGATAGCTCGACCGAAGACCCGCTATTTTCACCCGGCAGGGTGGCTCTGGCGCTAAGAAAATGAATCATCAGGTTGCGGGATTTAACCCGACGACCCTTTTTCATCACAGTCTTAAACTGCGCTTGTGTGCTCAAACGATGTTCAACGGGAAGCACAGCACCACCTCAAAAAGACATGACAATGCAAAACGGCCCGAGGAAACCACGGTGGGCTTCCCGGGCCGTTTAAGCGTTAGTGCTTACGCAGTGAGCGAAGCACGGCCCTTACGACGACGAGCCGAAACAATTGCACGACCCGCGCGAGTACGCATGCGGGTACGGAAGCCGTGCACGCGTGCACGACGACGGTTGTTCGGCTGGAACGTCCGCTTGCCCTTAGCCACGGTGAACACTCCTTAAAATAAAACGACGGTTTAATAGCAAAGCCAACCGCATCGGACGATGGCTTTGTCGCGACCTACGACAATGAAACCCCGGCAAGAATGGGCTGAAAAAGACCCTGTGCCAGGGGATCACCTGGAAGGCGATGCGATACGCGACAGCAACCGATGTTTAAACAAGGGCTCACTATCTGCGACAGACTCACAACAGGTTACGCGTCGGAGTACAGATAAACAAATCGACACGCCGAATGCATATTTCGGCATCCGTGCTGGCAGTGGCACAAACTGTAAGCGCGAAGAACGCACCCCTAACTACCCCTGAAACAACACTTTTGTAATTTCTGTGCTGTTAATTTGTTCTCAAGTCCCGAAGGTTCGTGCGCACCTTAAAAGCCAACGCTGACACGCTTCACTGCCCAATACAACAAGGCAAGCCCCAAAAATGCACGCCTTGTCGGCGTGTCGCCACCGACAGCTAGCCGCAGGCGTTCGTCAACGCCAGCGATTAATCCGAACAATTCACAACAGTTTTTCACACCCCAAACCGCACATACTGAGGCCTGGAAAACACGAGCCAATCAACCCAGTACACCCATGCAAACGTCTGCCTAGACACCAGGGAGGGGTTGGGGGTAAATATGTGTCTGGTCCGAGCTTTGCTCACACCCTGTGAAAACACAGCGACTGTGGATAACTCTAAACTTTTACTTGAGACTTAAGGTTTAAGGTTAAAAAATCCCAGTTCACGGGGTAGATCAAAGTTCACACAGTTATCCACAGCCCTTTGATGTCCCTGTGGATAACATACCGGAAAGAAGTTATCCACAGGTGTGGATAAAACTGTGAAAGCCTAGGCATCGGCATTTTTTACCTGTGGACACCACACGTGGAAAACTTTCAAAAAACGACACGAATCGACGACGAAGGGAAAACGAGTGACAACAAACAATGAGGACCTGCGCGCCACCTGGACGCAGGCGCTCGACGACCTTGTCGCACTCGGCAACAACCCCCAATCCGGAATACCGCCACTGAGCGCACAACTGCGCGCCATCGCCTCCATCGCAACACCCGTCGCCGTCATCCCCGGATTCTTCATCGTCTCCGTCCCCCATGCCTACGCACGCGACCAGCTCGAAGTACAACTATCCCCCCACCTCGAAACAGTCCTCAGCCAACGCATGGGGCAATCCTGCGGACTCATCGTTCAAATCGCAGCAGCCGCCCAACCCACCGAGGGCTACCACCCACAACCCACCGCACAACCACACACCCAACACCCCGCAGCGCCAGTAGCGCCCACTGAACCTGCCCAACAACCGCAACCAACCCCCACACCACAACCCTCAGACGCAACAGTTAACCCCGCATACTGGGACAACCTCCCGCTGCCCAACAACGACTCACCAGCACAATCAACCCTCACCCCCGCACCAGAACCCACACCTGAACCGGAACAACCAACCACCCCAGACACACCCACCATCTCCACCGTCACCCAAGCAACAACCCCAACCCCCGCGGCGTCAACAAGCCAAAACACACTCAACCCCAAATACACCTTCGACTCCTTCGTCAAAGGCCCCTCCAACGAATTCGCCCAAGCCGCAGCCTTCGCCGTAGCCGAAAGCCCCGCAATCAACTACAACCCTCTATTCATCTGGGGTGACTCCGGCCTAGGCAAAACCCACCTGCTGCACGCGGCAGGAAACTACGCCCAAGTGCTCCAACCCGGCCTACGCATCCGCTACGTATCCAGCGAAGAATTCACCAACGACTACATCAACTCCGTCCGCGACGACCACCAAGAAAGCTTCAAGCGGCGCTACCGCAACCTCGACATCCTGATGGTTGACGACATTCAATTCCTGCAGGGTAAAGAGGGAACCCAGGAGGAGTTCTTCCACACCTTCAACGCACTCCACCAAGCAAACAAACAAATCATCCTCTCCTCCGACCGACCCCCCAAGCAGCTCACCACCCTGACTGATCGCCTGCGCACTCGCTTCGAAGGTGGCCTGATCACCGACATTCAGCCACCAGACCTCGAAACACGCATCGCCATCCTGATGAAAAAAGCGGCCATCGACAACACCGTCGTTGGGCGCGACGTCCTGGAATTTATCGCCAGCTGTTTCGCCTCCTCCATTCGCGAACTCGAAGGCGCTTTGATCCGCATAGCCGCGTACTCTTCGCTGATCAACAAGCCCATCGACGTGGAACTGGCAAAAATCGCTCTGCGCGACATGATTCCCGGCGTCCGCAACGTTAAACCTGACGCCGCGACCATCATGGAAGCAACAGCCACCTACTTCAAGATTTCCCCTGATGCCCTCCGCGGCACAGGTAAAACACGTGCTGTTGCGCATGCGCGACAAATCGCCATGTACCTGTGCCGCGAGCTGACCGACCTTAGCCTGCCGAAGATTGGTGAAAACTTCGGAGGTAAAGACCACACCACCGTCATGTACGCCGATCGGAAAATCCGCAAAGAGATGACCGAGAAGCGCGACACCTACGACGAAATCCAGGAAATCACCCAACAGATCATGAATCACGCGCCCTTGGGCTAGGACCACTTGAAGCCACGAGCGCCAGTAGGACACCGCTTCCTGCTGGCGTTTTGTGCTGCAATGTGCATGTTTTCACAGTTTCCACAGAGTTATCCACAGGATTGTAACTACAGCTATGTAATTAAGAGACCTTGATAACTTTCCTTGGTTTTTCGAGTAACCATGGCGGCTGTGGATAAACCACGCAAAAAGGTGGATAAAACGCTCAGTGGCTGGGGAAGAAATGTGTGAAAAACAGCAGGTCAGAAAGTTATCCACAGATGAGCAGAATTATCCACAAACAATTCACAGCCCTACGCACAGCACGACACGCCGCAATACGCTGGGCAAACAGGCCTACATCCACAACACTCACAGGACTTACTGCTACTACCAACTAAATTTCCCTGAAAACCTTAAGAGAAACGGGGTGTGTGTGATTCTCGCCCCCGATTCGCAAGGGAGCCGCTTTTTGAGATCACCGAAATGACAACAATCGCTTCACTGAGGTTGTCAGCCGCTGGCTGCAAACCTGTACACTTTTGTTGTTTACAAACCCATCTACGAGGAGCACGCCACACTATGGACGCACAGGCAGTCGCGTTTCGAGTCTCAAAAGACGACCTGACCAGCGCAGTTTCTTGGGTTGCACGCAACCTACCCTCGAAGCCCGCTCAGCCCGTGCTTCGCGCCATGGTAATTACAGCAACCGACGATGGACTCGAGCTTGCAGGTTTCGATTATGAGGTTTCCACCCAGGTAGCCATCCCTGCAGAGGTCTCTACCCCGGGCCGAATTGCGGTTGCCGGCAAACTCATTGCTGAAATTACATCCACCCTGCCCAACAAGCCCGTTGACCTGCACGTTGAGGGCAGCACTGCCTACATCACGTGTGGTTCTTCGCGCTTCGAATTGCCCACCATCCCGCTGGACGACTACCCGAAACTTCCAGACCTTCCAGAAGAAACAGGGCAGCTTGATTCCAAGTTGTTCACCCGTGCTGTCAACCAAGTAGCACTCGCAGCGGGCCGCGATGAGACACTGCCCATGCTTACAGGCGTGCACATAGAAATCGATGGAAACAGCGTTTTGATGGCAGCAACTGACCGTTTCCGTCTTGCAGTCCGCCGCTTTGAATGGTCGCCGACCAACAGCTTCGTCAAAGCTAAACTCCTGGTGCCTGCAAAGACCCTCCAAGAGCACGCCCGCACGCTGGACAACGCGGACACCATCCACCTCGCGGTGGGCAACGGTGAGGAAATCTCCAGCGAAGGATTGTTCGGTATCGAGGCCGAAAGCCGTAAAACGACAACCCGCATGCTCAGCGCAGAATTTCCCAATTTTCAGCCGCTGCTCCCTAAGACCCACACGGCGATGGCCAGCGTTGAAATCGCACCTTTGGTGGACGCAATCCGCCGCGTGTCCTTGGTGACCGACCGCAATGCGCAGATCCGCATGGAGTTCTCCGAAGGACAGGTTATTTTGTCCGCGGGAGCCAGCGATTCCGGCCATGCCGAAGAAGTCGTGCCCTGCGCCTTTTCTGGCGAACCGCTGTTGATCGCCTTCAACCCTGGATACCTGAAGGAAGGTCTCGGCGTCATCAACACTGATCGTGTTGTTTTTGGTTTCACTCAGCCGTCGCGCCCTGCAATCCTCATCCCCGAGCCCGAGGAATTCCCCGTCGCTGGCGACGATGGTGTGTTTGCTACTCCGGACACTGATTTCACCTACCTGCTGATGCCCGTGCGCCTGCCGGGCTAGGCCCGAAACCCGCATGCACCTGCGCAAACTCGAGCTAAGAAACTATCGGTCCTGGAGGGAGCTCAACCTAGAGCTCGCCCCAGGCGTCACCGTGCTCGTAGGCCGTAATGGTTTCGGCAAGACCAACGTGGTCGAAGCCATCGGCTATCTTGCTCACCTGTCTTCACATCGCGTTCACAATGACGCCCCCTTGGTTCACGCGGGACACACTGCCACCCGAGTGTCAGCAACAGCTGTCAATGGGGATCGAGAACTAACTGCGCATTTGCTCATCAAGGCGCAGGGGGCGAACAAGGCACAGATCAATAGGACAAAAGTGGGCTCGCCCAGGGAAATCCTGGGAATTGTGAAGTCTATTTTGTTCGCGCCTGAGGACCTCGCCTTGGTTCGCGGCGAGCCCGAGCAGAGGAGGCGCTACCTAGACGAGGTTATCGCAACCCGATCGCCCAGGTTAGCTGGGGTGAAAGCTGACTACGATAAGGTTCTGCGCCAACGAAATGCACTTTTGCGCAACGCCTCCTATGCGTTGCGGCGTGGCTATGAGGATGCCGATGGTCAGGCTGCTTTGACTACCCTCGACGCGTGGGATTCCAGGTTGGCCCAGCTAGGTGCCCAGGTGATAGCTGCGCGACTGAATGTGTTGAGTGAGCTTGAACCCCACATTCATTCGAGCTATGCCCGTTTGGCACCAGAATCGCGGCCGGCAAGGGTTCAATATAGTTCGAGTGTGCCGCTGGATGATGCGACCGATGCGGCGTTGATCGAGGCTGGGATGCTTACAGAATTATCTAAGCAACGACGTCGCGACATCGAAAGGGGGATGAGCACTGTCGGGCCCCATCGCGATGACGTTGTTCTTTTGCTGGGTGATCACCCGGCTAAGGGTTTCGCAAGCCATGGGGAAACGTGGAGTTATGCGTTGGCCTTGCGCCTAGCGGTGTTTTTCCTGCTTCGCTCGGAGGGGACAGACCCCATTTTGATTCTCGATGATGTGTTCGCAGAGCTCGATGCCCAACGCCGCCGCAAACTTGTAGACATTGCGCTGGAGGCAGAGCAGGTCATCATCACCGCCGCAGTGGGGGAAGACATTCCCGATACATTGAACCCCACCGTGCACACGGTGCTGACGGAAACTGACAATGATGGCCGTTTTTCATTTCTTGGTGACCAAGTAGAAGCCTCGGTTGAAGCTCAACTGGAAGAAGGTGCTGATGATGAGTAGTGACACCGGCAGCGTGGATAACAACCAACAACCTGAGCAAGATGGTGTGTCTGCTGCGTTCGCGCGTCTGATGCAGCAGGCCCAAGCGAAGCGCACAACGGATAGTAAGTCAGTTGGTGGAGCGCAACAGTCTTCCACACCTTGCGCAATGAAGGCGAGGAAGGCGAGGAACGCAATGGATGCGGCAGCGGGTCGGTCGAGGCGCAGGCCCACGGGTAAAGATGGTCGAGCGTTGCCGTATCGACGTGATCCCCTGGCATTTGGTGTGACCCTTGAGCGGGAGATTAAGCGTCGGGGATGGAAAAAAGACATAGCGGGTGGTTGGGTGCATGCCCACTGGGATGAGTTGGTGGGGGAGAAAATAGCCCAACACACGCGCGTGGAGATGCTTAAAGATAAGCAATTATTTATCACCTGTGACAGCACCTCGTGGGCCAGTAACCTGCGGCTTATGCAGCGTCAGATTCTCCAGGTGATCGCTGAAAAAGTCGGCTCGGATGTGATTGTGGAATTGAAAATTTTCGGCCCTAAGGCTCCTAGTTGGCGCAAAGGTCCGTTGCACGTTAAAGGGCGTGGCCCGCGGGATACTTATGGATAGGCGACCTGGGACAATCCACGAGATCCCCTATGAGAGGCCCGCAGACGCGCTCAAGTGCCTACCATGTGGGGGGTTATAGGGCGTGTACTATGGAGGGGTCTATAAACACTTAAGATTAGGAGTGCTGCTTCAATCGTGGCTGCAGAAAATTCTGAACACGCATATGACGCCTCATCGATCACAATCCTCGAGGGCCTCGAAGCTGTCCGTAAACGTCCGGGCATGTACATCGGCTCAACCGGTGAGCGTGGTTTGCACCACCTCATTTGGGAGGTCGTCGACAACTCGGTTGACGAAGCGATGGCGGGTTATGCGACCAGGGTTGACGTCACCCTACTAGAAGACGGCGGCGTCGAAGTTGTCGACAACGGTCGTGGTATCCCCGTGGAGATGCATCCCAGTGGTGCACCTACCGTGCAGGTGGTCATGACTCAGCTGCATGCCGGCGGCAAGTTTGATTCTGAGTCTTATGCAGTGTCTGGTGGCCTCCACGGTGTGGGTATTTCCGTGGTTAACGCGCTGTCTACTCGCCTTGAGGCAGACATTAAGCGCGATGGTCACCACTGGCTGCAGAACTTCACTATGGCTGTTCCGGATGAACTGATCAAGGGTGGAAATGCCCGGGGAACAGGCACGACGGTGCGTTTTTGGCCGGATGGCGACATTTTTGAAACCACTACTTTCAAGTTCGACACGATTGCGCGTCGTCTGCAGGAAATGGCGTTCCTTAACAAGGGCCTGACCATCACCTTGACGGACAAGCGTGTCACCGATGAGGAGCTTGAGCTCGAGGCTTTGGCTGAAGCAGGGGAGTCCGCCGAGCTGATCGGTGGGGATTCTTTTGATGACGCCGCGGTGGATGCTGCCGACACTGACGCTGAGGCTACCGAGGTGGCCGAGGCTGATACTAAGAAGGCTGCCAAGCGGGAAAAGAAGAAGGTCTTCTACTACCCGGATGGTTTGAAGGATTATGTCCGCTCGCTAAATAAGTCTAAGCAGGCAATTCACCCGACCATCATTTCTTTCGACGACAAGCGTGATGTCGAAGAGGTCGAGGTGGCAATGCAGTGGAATTCTGGCTACAGCCAGTCCATGCATACCTTTGCTAACACGATTGCGACGATTGAGGGCGGTACGCACGAGGAAGGTTTCCGCGCTGCGCTGACTTCTTTGATGAACCGCTACGCACGCGACCACAAGTTGCTGAAGGAAAAAGAGCCCAACTTGACCGGTGATGATTGCCGCGAGGGTTTAGCTGCTGTTATTTCGGTGCGTGTGCGTGAGCCTCAGTTTGAGGGTCAGACCAAGACCAAGCTCGGAAACACCGAGGTCAAGGGTTTTGTTCAGAAGGCTGTTAATGAGCACGTGGGTGCATGGTTTGATGCTAATCCCGCGGAAGCTAAGGCCATTATCAATAAGGCTGTGTCTTCTGCTCAGGCTCGCCAGGCTGCGCGTAAAGCACGTGATTTGGTCCGACGTAAGTCGGCTACTGACTTGGGTGGTTTGCCGGGTAAGCTCGCTGATTGCCGTTCCAAGGATCCTTTGAAGTCTGAGCTTTACATCGTGGAGGGTGACTCTGCGGGTGGTTCCGCAAAGTCCGGCCGTGATTCCATGTACCAGGCTATTTTGCCGTTGCGTGGCAAGATCCTTAACGTGGAAAAGGCACGCCTGGACAAGGTGTTGAAGAACAATGAGGTCCAGGCGATCATCACTGCCCTGGGTACCGGTATTCATGACGAGTTCGATATCGACAAGCTGCGGTACCACAAGATTGTGCTCATGGCCGACGCTGACGTTGACGGTCAGCACATCGCAACGCTGCTGTTGACGCTGCTGTTCCGCTTCATGCCGCAGCTCATTGAAGACGGTTACGTCTACTTGGCTCAGCCGCCGCTATACAAGTTGAAGTGGCAGAAGGGCACCCCTGGGTTTGCTTATTCCGACCGCGAGCGCGATGAGCAACTTGAAGAAGGCTTGGCTGCTGGCCGCCGCATCAACAAGGATGATGGCATTCAGCGTTACAAGGGTCTGGGCGAGATGAACGCTAAGGAATTGTGGGAGACCACAATGGACCCGAGCCACCGAGTGCTGCGCCGGGTGACGATGGAAGACGCACACCGCTCCGATGAGCTGTTCAGCATTCTGATGGGTGATGACGTCGTGGCGCGTCGATCCTTCATCACGCGAAACGCGAAGGACGTTCGCTTCCTCGACGTTTAGGACGTCTAAGAGCAACAAAAAGTGTGGGCCCAGGAAATTTTCCTGGGCCCACACTTTTATATCGACTGTGGTTGCGATTCTTCCGCCACAGTAACGCCACCTACTCAAGCGAGTTAACAACAGTCACTGTAATCACAACAGCCCCAAATTTAACACGTGTAACATTTTGGGGCAAACGGCGATAACACTAAATGGGGGTAAAGGCTCACACCTCGCCGTTAAACCTCATCATTGATCCGAGCGAAAACTTCTCCAGCGACACGCGCAAACACTCGATTCGCGCCGCTTAGGGGCTCGAGCAAAACAATCGCCTGCTCCAAAGATTTGCGTGCAGCCCGCACAGATTGAAACACAGGAACACCATCAAACTGGGCACCAGTAACAGCCGCAGCTGCAGCAACAAATCCATAGTCAACAACACTGACTCGTTCACTGCGGCAGACCTCATCAGCGATGAGCAATAATTGCTCGGCTGACAGGCTGCGTGAAGACGACATATTAAGAGAATCCATCGTCACCGACCCCGCCCTCAGCCGCTCGCAAACGCCGATCCATCACGGAATAACCCGGAACCAATTCACGTGCAAGATCAGCAACCTGCGCATCCTCAAGCATGCGAGTCGCCTGAGCAACAATCGAACGCACAACAGCCTCATGCTTACTCGTGCCCATTGACCGAGCCAACAAAGCCAAAGCCCGTCCCTGCGATGCAGACAACCTCAACGTCATAGCCATAGTCGCCAGACTACCCCCAACAACCGCAACAGTGATACCACGGTGATACCAACGCGGCGTCATAAATTAAAAAATTGGCCCATAAAAGGCCACATGCCCCCTCAGAGCCACTGAAGCCACCCACAACAGAGTAGAATCGACCGGGTACACGCGGGCCTACGAAGCGGCAACACACTACCGCCACCCACAGGTTCGAGACAACAAAACCAGAAGGGAATCGCGTGAGCGACAACACCTCCGATTCACTCTTTGACCGCATCGAACCCATTGACATCAATGAGGAGATGCAGTCCAGCTACATCGACTACGCCATGAGCGTCATCGTCGGCCGTGCACTACCCGAGGTCCGCGACGGCCTCAAACCCGTGCACCGGCGCGTGCTCTATGCCATGTACGACAACGGCTACCGCCCCGACCGCTCCTACGTGAAGTCCGCGAAGCCCGTTGCTGACACTATGGGTAACTACCACCCCCACGGCGATAGAGCCATCTACGACACCCTGGTGCGCATGGCTCAGCCGTGGTCGATGCGCTACCCGCTGGTCGACGGCCAAGGTAACTTCGGCTCCCGCGGTAACGACGGCCCCGCCGCCATGCGTTACACCGAGTGCCGCATGACACCCCTGGCCATGGAAATGGTCCGCGACATCCGCGAAAACACCGTCGAATTCCAACCCAACTACGACGGTAAAACCCAAGAGCCCACCATTCTGCCCTCGCGCGTACCCAACCTGTTGATGAACGGTTCCGGTGGTATCGCCGTCGGCATGGCCACCAACATTCCCCCGCACAACCTGCGGGAACTGGCCGACGCTATCTTCTGGATGCTCGAAAACTACGATGCTGATGACGCCGCGGCGCTCGAAGCATGCATGAAATACATCAAGGGTCCTGATTTCCCGACCGCCGGACTCATCGTTGGCGACCAAGGGATCAAGGACGCCTACACCACCGGCCGCGGTTCCATCCGCATGCGCGGTGTGACCTCCATTGAGGAGGAAGGCAACCGCCAAACCATCGTCATTACCGAGCTGCCGTACCAGGTCAACCCGGATAACCTTATCCACAACATTGCCGACCAGGTCAACCAGGGCAAGCTTGCCGGTATCGCCAAGATTGAGGACGAATCCTCCGACCGCGTCGGCATGCGCATCGTCGTCACCCTCAAGCGTGACGCAGTGCCGCGCGTGGTGCTCAACAACCTTTACAAGCACTCTCAGCTGCAAACCAGCTTCGGCGCCAACATGCTCTCCATCGTCGATGGTGTGCCCCGCACCCTGCGCATCGATCAGATGATTCGCTACTACGTGGCGCACCAGATCGACGTCATTATTCGCCGCACCCAATACCGCCTGGATGAGGCCGAAAAGCGCGCCCACATCTTGCGTGGTTTGGTCAAGGCGCTGGATATGCTGGACGAGGTCATTGCTTTGATCCGTCGTAGCCCTACCGTGGACGATGCTCGCGCGGGCCTGATCGACCTTCTTGATATTGACGACATTCAGGCAGACGCCATTCTGGCAATGCAGCTGCGTCGCCTCGCAGCCCTCGAGCGCCAGAAGATCGTTGACGAGTTGGCGGAAATCGAGATCGAAATCGCTGATCTCAAGGACATCCTGGCCCGTCCCGAACGCCAGCGTGCCATCGTTCGCGATGAGCTTGCAGAGATCGTGGAGAAGTACGGCGATGACCGTCGCACTCAAATCGTTGCAGCCTCCGGTGAGGTCACCGAAGAAGACCTCATCGCCCGCGAGAACGTCGTCGTCACCATCACCTCCACCGGTTACGCAAAGCGCACCAAGGTGGATCTCTACCGCAACCAGAAGCGCGGCGGCAAGGGTGTGCGTGGTGCAGAGCTGAAGCAGGACGACGTGGTTCGCCACTTCTTCGTTTGCTCGACACACGACTGGATCTTGTTCTTCACCAACTTCGGTCGTGTCTACCGACTCAAGGCGTACGAACTACCCGAGGCCTCCCGCACAGCTCGCGGCCAGCACGTCGCTAACCTGCTGGAATTCCAGCCCGGCGAGCAAATCGCACAGGTTATCCAGCTGCAGACTTATGAAGACGCCCCCTACCTGGTGCTGGCCACCGCGCAAGGTCGCGTCAAGAAGTCCCGCCTGTCCGACTACGACTCGGCTCGTTCCGGTGGACTCATCGCCATCAACCTCAACGAAGGCGACTCGCTCATCGGTGCAGTTCTGTGCTCTGCCGACGACGATTTGCTGTTGGTCTCTGAAGAAGGCCAAGCAATTCGCTTCACCGCTAATGACGACACTCTGCGCCCCATGGGTCGCTCCACCGCGGGCGTCAAGGGTATGCGTTTCCGCGGCGAAGACCAGATGCTCGCCATGAGTGTTGTTCGCGAAGACTCCTACCTACTGGTTGCAACCTCCGGCGGTTACGGCAAGCGCACCGAACTGTCCGAGTACCCGGTGAAGGGACGTGGCGGCCTCGGTGTCGTGACCTTCAAGTACACCCCGAAGCGCGGAAAGCTCATCGGCGCAATTGTCGTGTCCAATGACGATGAGATCTTCGCAATTACCACCGCCGGTGGAGTGATCCGCACCGAAGTTAACCAGATTCGACCCTCTTCCCGTCAGACAATGGGTGTTCGCCTGGTCAACCTCGAAAAGGGTGTTGAACTTCTAGCGATCGACCGCAACGTAGAGCAGGAAAGCGAAGAAATCGAAGCTGAGGTAGCTGCCGTCGAGCAGGCCGCAACGCTAGACGATGCTGCTGAGGCTAAGGACGCCGACGACAAGGGTGACGCTTAATGGCAACCACCCGAGTACTCGTGCGGCGCATTGCACCTGTCTCAGCCTTCAGGACGGCCTTAGCACTGTCTCTGGCAGGGCTAGCGGCGTGGATGATCTGTGTCGTGCTGCTGTACTTCGGCCTCGATGCCGCTGGCATCTGGGCGAAGGTGAATTCCATCATTGGTGGTACCGGTGGATCCCAGGTGGTGGGCTTCGGTGTGGTCATCAGCGTCGCAGCCATCCTGGGTGTGCTGATGTCGGTGTTGTTCATTGTGTTGGCCCCCCTGACAGCGGTCATGTACAACGCCATCGTCGACCTATTCGGTGGCGTGAGCGTGACACTGTCAGAACAACCGCGAGGTAAACGCCTTTAAGCGGTTTAAAAAGCTTTAAAAACCATCCACTAGCAGGCGATTTGCTTTATATGGTGGATGGGGTTTAAAGTTATATCTCGTTCCCAGGGCCTATAGCTCAGTCGGTTAGAGCGCATCGCTGATAACGATGAGGTCGCAAGTTCGATTCTTGCTAGGCCCACTGGAACATGGGGCATTAGCTCAATTGGTAGAGCATCTGCTTTGCAAGCAGAAGGTCAGGAGTTCGATTCTCCTATGCTCCACAGATTAAAACCGGTCTATCTTCTCAGGTAGGCCGATTTTTTCATGCCCTGACATCCGTCGTGCTGCAGAGGCATGGAATGAAAAGGGTAGCGTCGCCCACGATGATCTACTCCGTGAAGCGTAAAAAATCCCAGTCCCTTCACGGGGCTGGGATTTTCTTTAACCTACCGGCTTAGCCGGAAGAGAGCATTAAAGAACTACTTAGTGTTCTTCTTAGGCTGTTGGGCCTTGTTCTGGGCCTGGTTCTTAGCCTGCTCAGCCTTAGCGCCTGCCTTGTCAGCGGCGTCCTTAGCTGCGTCCTTGACCTCTTCAGCCTTCTCCTTTGCGGCGTCCGCAGCGTCGGAGGCCTTGTCCTTCAGCTCCTCGGCCTTTTCGGTGGCAGCTTCTTTGACTTCTTCAGCCTTATCAGCAGCCTTGTCGGCAACGTCGCTGGCCTTCTTCTTCAGGTCGTCAACGGTCGGCGGCTCCTTCTCGATGGAGATGTCCTCGCGGAAGAAGAAGTAGTACACAGCTGCACCGACACCGGCGAGCAGGATCAGCCAGGACAACACCTTGCCGAAGCCGCCCTTGTCCTTACCCTGGGCCTTCAGGGCCTTTTCAGCGCGCTTCTGCAGCTTCTTAGCCTTGCGTTTGCTGCAGCAGCCACGCTTCTTAACGTTCTTGGTGGCCTGCTTCTTAGCCTTGGCAGCAGCCTTACGGGCCTTCTTGGCTTCGCGGCGGGATAGCTTCTTGGCTTCTTCAGTGCGCTCCTGCGCGAGTTCACCAATGCCGGCACCGAACTCTGCGGCCTTGTTCGACAGCTCTTGTACTTTTTCGGAGGCCTTGTCGCTGACGTTAGATGCTGCGTTTGCAGCATTCTTCATCAGGTCAGAGTTCATGGCCTGTTCTGCCTGCTCGCGGGCGGAATCGAGGGCCTGCTCGAAGACATCACCGTAGCGTTTCTTGAGGTCCTTGTAGGTATCTTTGCTGGACTTCTTGTAGGTCTTGACGGCTTTCATGCCGAGTTTCAGTAGATCAGAGTTCATGCACACCAGGGTACCTGTGCTGCGAAAAACCTGCAGAAAACTTGGTGGTCCTGGCGGAATTGTCCGTAAGCCATGAGCGAACATCACAACCATTACCTGCTTGGCGTTGGTAGCATGGCGTTCATGACTTTGAAGACTGCAACAGCGATCATGCACACCAATGTTGGTGACATCGAGATCGAACTTTTCGGCAATCACGCACCCGAGACCGTCGCTAACTTTGTTGGCCTGGCGGAGGGCACCAAGGAGTATGTCGAAAACGCTAACGGCACCAACTCTGGCCCCTTCTACGATGGCGCCCCCTTCCACCGTGTCATCGATGGTTTCATGATTCAGGGCGGCGACCCCACGGGTACCGGCCGTGGCGGCCCCGGCTACCAGTTCGCTGACGAGTTCCACCCGGAGCTCCAGTTTGACCGCCCCTTCCTGCTGGCTATGGCGAATGCGGGCCCCGGCACCAACGGTTCCCAGTTCTTCATCACGGTTGCTCCGACCCCGCACCTGAACAACCGCCACACCATCTTCGGTGAGGTCACCGCTGAGGATTCCCAGAAGGTCGTTCAGGCAATTGCGTCGACCGCTACGGATCGCTACGACCGTCCGGTTGAGCCGATTGTGATCACCTCCATCGAGATCAAGCAGTAGTTCCTCTCCCCAGGTTGTACTGCAGGCGTCATGGGCTGATTTCAGCTTCATGACGCCGCGTTCACCTTCTGGTGGACGAGTTGCTAGGCGTCGCAGTGTATGCGGCGCCTTTTGCGTTGGGGGAGGGGCAGTTGATGAGGCCCTAAGATGGACTCCTATGAGCTACTACAGCACGCCATCATCGCCCTATGCTGACTTCTTCCGCACGAGGAAGGTCACAACGGCCTTGAGTGTGTTGATCATCGCCTGCTACTTCGTCCTTAAGCCGTCGTGGGCGGGTTTTTCCGCCTATGCGTTGGATAGCGGCCACTGGTGGGTGCTGGTGACGAACTTTTTTACCCATTTCAGTCTCGATCACTTGTTGTTTAACGTGATGATGATCGTGTTCGTGGGTGGGGAAATCGAGCGGGTGTTTGGCCCGGGCGCGATGCTATTGACGTTCTTCCTGGGTGGGTTTGGTGGAACCCTCGCAGTGTGGGCGTTCGATCCTTATAGTTTGACCGCCGGCGCGTCGAGCGCAGGTTACGCGGTGATGGGTGTCCTATTGGTGATGAGTCGGGACAAGCGTGGGCCGGCTGTCCTGCTTGGCATCAATATTTTGTATTCGTTTTTCCCGGGGGTGTCCATGTGGGGCCATATTGGTGGCCTGGTTGGTGGGTTTGTTGCGGCGGGGATTATCAAAGCGATGTTTCGTCGGCAGCAGGCGGGCAGCCGGGGTGCTCCGTGGAGCATGGGGTAGGGCAAAAACTGGTGGCTGTCTAGTTGTCAATTTAGGCCGCTTCGGTGGGTGCACCGGGGCGACTTTTTGTTGCTCTGGTGTTGTCCCAGGTGGCTGTTTGCGACACGCCGAGTGAGCTGCATTGTGTGGACGATTGTGGATAACTGTGGATAACTCTGGTTTTTCCACAGGGGTTATGCACATTGTGGATAACTACAGTTTTGTAATTTTCACACTGTAAGAGCAAAACCCCAGTTAAAGCGCTAAAAACCCAGTACACAGGCATGTGGGAAGAAGTTATCCACAGGATGTGGATTAGACGGTGGATAACGTGGCGAATCCCACGTTGTGAACAAGTTATCCCCAGGGAAGACATGAAAAAAGGAGCCCCTAGAAGGGGCTCCTGAATCAGTAGTTTTAACAGCCGAGAATGGCCACGAGGTCTCTAACGCTAACGCCAGCCGGTAGTCATCAACAAACCCATGATGAACAAGCCGAAACCGATCAAGTAATTCCAGGCGTTGAGCTTAGCCATCCAGGCGATCTCGGGGCCGAAGATGTACTGCACAACTAACCACAGCAAGCCGGCGAGCATAAGCCCAAACATGATGATCTTGTACCACAGTGGGGTGCCACTGGAGTTGATTTTCACCGGGGTGCGGTTAGCCGGGGTGGTGGACACCGGGGCGTTCTTCGTTACCTTTGCCTTAGGCATGTGTTCTCCTTAAAAGTCCTTTGCCCATCTTAGGGCAGCAGATCGAAAACGTACACCTGGACGGTGACGGGGGCGTCTTTAATCAGCGGTTGACCCGCAGCTGGGGTCTGCCCGGCGATCTTGCCTTGGTCGAGCAGCACAGGGGTTTTCACCTGTTCCACAACAAGCGCGCTATCGGGTGCGGCCCAACCGGTGCCCCGCAGCGTGGCCAACGCCTGGGTGGACACCAACCCGGTCAGGTCGGGCATGGTGATTTGGTTGCCGCGCGACACCTTCACCGCGACGTCAGAACCCTTGGGTATGTCACTGCCTTCGCCCTCTGCGCTGACGACGGTGCCTTCCGGCTGGTCGGAATCGATGTACTCCAGCACCGGCACGAAGCCCAGGCTGGTGAGGTTGCCTTCCGCGCGTTCCCACTTCAAGCCGGTGATGACAGGTACGCGTACCTTGTCGACACCAGTGGACACGGTGATCGCGACCTTCGTGCCCTTGGACACTTGGTTGCCGGCCCGTGGCGACTGTTCGATCACGGCGCCTTCCTTCACGGTGTCGGAAGGCTGTTCCTTAACCTGACGATCAAGCTCCAGCCCAGCGGATTCCAGGATTTTCGCTGCTTCTTCCGTATTGCGCCCCGTGAGGTCCGGCACTTCGGTGATTTCTTTACCGGAGGACACAATGAGGGTGACGGTGCTGCCCTCCACAATCTTTGAACCGCTGGCCGGGTTGGTGGCGATCACAGTTCCACGGGGCGCCTTCGGGTCGGCCTGCTGGCGTACGTCGACGGTGAAGCCGGCGTCGCGTAGGCGCGTGGTGGCTTGCTCTTCGCTCATTCCGCTGACCGAGGGGATCGCCACGGTGCTGGCGGTGCTAGTGCTGGACTTGCCGGTGACATAGTCGTAGGCGAACACCCCGCCGACACCAATGAGGACCACCGCCAGCAACCCGGCCAACACGGCGGGCCAGCGGGAGCCGCGCTCGTCATAGTCGTCGTAGTCATCGAAATCATCACGGGTGTTGACGTCGCGTCGGTTCTGCTGGGGCGCAACCTGTGCGGGTTGGCGGTGGATGTTCGCCGCTTGGGCAGACTGGTAGGTGGAGGTAGCGGGGTAGGCCTGGGGGGCCGGTGCCGGTGTGGCGGGGATAGTGGTGGTGGGGGCTTCGTGAAGACCGGGTCGTGCGTGTGCCCCGCGGCCTTGGGATTGTTGGGGGGCTACGTGGGTGCGCGCCGCGTTAGCAATCGTGTTGCGCGCGACGCGGCCTAGGTCATCGGCCATTTCCGTGGCGCTTTGATAACGATCGGCCGGATGCTTTGCCATGGCAGTGAGCGTCACGGCGTCAATATTTAAAGCCTCGGTGGGGGTGAGGCCAGAGATGAATTCCGACGGCGGGGTGGGGTTATCGTGAACATGCTGGTAGGCGACGGCAACGGGGGATTCCCCTTCGAAGGGCGGACGCCCGGTGATCACTTCGTAGAGGACACACCCCAAGGCGTACACGTCAGAGGCGGCCTCTGCTTTTTTGCCGCGGGCCTGCTCGGGGGAGAGGTACTGGGCGGTGCCGATAACAGCCGCGGTTTGTGTCATGGCGGCGGTGGAATCGTTGACGGCGCGGGCGATACCAAAATCCATCACCTTCACAGCACCAGTGTTGGTGATCATGATGTTCGCGGGTTTGATATCGCGGTGGATGATGCCGGCATCGTGGCTGACCTGCAGCGCCTCGCACACGGGGATCAGGGTGCTGGCCGCCTGGGCGGGCGTCATGGGGCCCTGCTCGCGCACAATGTCGCGCAAGGTGCGGCCGTGCACCCGCTCCATCACTATGTAGGGCACGCCCTCCCATTCACCAGAATCGTACACAGCAACGATGGTCGCGTGGTTGAGCTTGCCGGCGTTGGTAGCTTCCCGCCGGAAACGCTCGCGGAAACTATCGTCGCGCGCCAACTCTGCACGCATCACCTTCACCGCGACACCGCGACCCAAAAGGGTGTCGGTAGCTGCGTAAACATCCGACATGCCACCGGTGCCGATGACCTCGCCGAGTTCGTATCGGTCTGCAAGAATCATGGTTGGGGGCTCGTTTCGTTCGTGTCGTCTACAGTGCCTGCGGGCGGGGTGGTGCCGGTGTCACCACCAGGTTGATCACTATCCGCGGGGGTACGCGGTGTGGTGGTCGTCCCAACGCTGGGGCTCGGCGGCGTATCAGCATCACGGCCGTCATCAGGCTTATCTACGGGCGTGGAGGTGGTGGTTGTCGATTTTGTTGTTGACGTCGGCTCCTCCCGCGGCGTCGTCGGTTCAACAGGACGCGGTGCGGGTGCGGGTGTGGGCGCCTGCGTCGGCTTTGCAGGAACCGTGGTGATCTGCGTTTCGGTTACGACCGTCGGCGTCGGCTTCGGGGTGGTGCCGATCAAACCAAAAGCGTTAGCCAAGATAAATGCCGTCGCACCGATCAAGGCCGTGACCAGCACACCCACCAAGATCGGGATGGCCTTGGACTGCTTCTTCCTCGGCTTAGCTTGAGTGACTTGGCGCGCCGAAGTGGCCTGTCCTTGGTTGAGGGTTTGCGGGCGACGCTGGGCAGCCGTAGCACCAGCACCAGACTGGGCAGCAGCCCCGGCCCCAACCGTAGCACCAGCGCCCGCGCCAATCGCCTGCTGCAGGTGAGTCGTGGCATGCGGATCCACAAAACCACCCGCAACCGGAGCCTGCGAAGGCAACACCGTGGTCGGGGCGTCATTAATCATCCGTGGCGCCGGCGGCCACTGCCCACGCCGAACCGCAGCAATAGCTTGGGCAAACTCTGCGCCGTCAGCGTAACGCGACGCAGGGTCTTTGCGCAACGCAATGCTGATGAGCTCCCGCGCGGCGTCAGAAATCGGAGCATCAATGTGCGGCGGCGCCTGGCTAATATGCGCCAACGCCACCGACACCGAGGAATCCCCACTAAATGGGCGGGAACCCGACAACATCTCAAAGCCCACAACACCCAGCGAATACACATCAGATGCCGGGGTGACATCAAAACCCTGAGCCTGCTCCGGGGACACATACTGCGCCGTACCGACAACCATGCCGGTGCGCGTCAATGCCACCGACTGGGCCGCCTTCACGATCCCGAAATCAGTGATCTTCACAATCGCGCCACGCGCCGGGTCCCCCACAGCAGTGCCGGAAGAATCACGCAACAACAAATTGCCGGGCTTAATGTCGCGATGCACCAAACCAGCATTGTGAATTGCAGCCAAACCAGATGCGGCCTGCTCCAAAATGTTCAGCGCGTCATCCTCAGCCAAAGGCTGCCCACTACCCAGATTCGACAGCAAATCCGCCAAAGATTGGCCCGGCACATACTCCATCACCAGGGAAGAATCCTGGTAATCATAGGTGCGCACCACATGCGGATTGTCGATCTTTAACGAGGATTCAGCCTCGGTGCGGAAACGGTCCACAAACTCAGGGGCCGCCGAAAACTCCGGGCGGAGGATCTTCACAGCCACCGGACCCTGCTCCGTGTCCGCCAACCACACGGTGGACATGCCACCGTGGCCAATAACCCTGTTCAAGCTGTAGTGCATCATTGGGCTGCCTCGATTACTGCTCGTCCGATAGGTGCCGCAACAGAACCACCCGTTGCGGCCTGTCCGCGGTCGCCACCGTTTTTCACAACCACAGCCACCGCAATGTCCTTGCCGGGGGCAAAAGCGATGTACCAGGCGTGCGGATTAGAGTTGCGGGAATCCTCCCCGTGCTCCGCCGTGCCCGTCTTGGAGGCAATCTGCACCGAACTATCACCAACTGTGTGGCGTTCGCTCGACAACATCATCTCCGTCAACTGGGCGGCAATGCCCGGATCAATCCCATCAACCTGCTTCGGCTTCGTCGTGCGCAGAACCTTCAGATCAGGGGCCGTCACCGTCGACACCAGATACGGCTCCATACGCTTGCCGCCATTCGCGACCGTTGCGGCGACAACAGCGTTTTCCAACACGCTCATCGTCACGTCGCGCTGGCCGATAGCAGACTGCCCAAGCGAGGCCTGATCAGCAAGATCACCCAGGGTGCCCGGGTCCATCGGCAAGCCAATGTCGTAGGTGTCCTCCAGGCCGAAATGCTTAGCGACGTCGCGGAGCGGGTCAGGCCCCACGGCCATCGCCATCTCAGCAAAAGCCGTATTGCAGGACAGGGTGAATGCATTCATCAACGTTGTCTGATCCCCGCCGCCACAACGCATACCGTCATAGTTTTCCAACGTCGTCGTCGTGTTCGGCAAGGTGATTTCGGGTGACGCGGTCACGGTGGAATCAGCATTCCACCCCTGGCTTAGCGCCGCAGCGGTGGTAATCACCTTGAACGTCGAACCAGGCGGCAGAGTCTCTTGCGTCGCGTGGTTGAGCAAAGGCGAGGCAGGATTATCCACATAGCCAGCCCACGTCTGCTCCGACGTCTCCGGGTCGACGATCAACGCCGGATCGTACGACGGGGTAGAGGCCATCGCCAAAATTTCCCCAGACGACGGGCGGATAGCAACCACCGCGCCGTCATAATTCATGTCAGCCAACTGGTGGAACGCCACATTCTGCAACGCAGGCTGCAACGTCAAATCAATGTTGGCGCCCGCTGGCTTCTTGCCCATCAGACGCTCCGTCAGCGAAGCATTAAACACCGCAGACCCATCCAACACATCGTTATAGCCAAGCTCAAGGCCCGACAAGCCGTAGGTCTCGCTCAAATAACCCACGACCGGGCCAAACACCAAAGGATCAGTAGGGTAGTGGCGGCCGTTCTCATCCGAGGTAGCCAACACCAAACCTCCCGCGGAAATCTGCCCACGGGGGGTATCCAGAGAGCGATAATAGGTGCGCTTGTTACGCGGATCGTCCGCATAGCCCGAAAAGACCTGCACATACTCCAAGTTGACCAGCAGCACCACACTCATCAGCAGCGTAAACAGGGACGTCAAACGGATAGAACGATTCATCGTGCACCTCCAGCCGCGGCCGATACCTGGCCTGCAGTAGCCCCCGCTGGCGAGTGAGAACCGGAACCCCAGTGTGCAGCAGGGGAGTTCGCGGCGTCAGAAATCCGCAAAATAATCGCCAACAACATGTAGTTCGCCAACAAAGAAGAACCACCCGCCGACATAAACGGAGTAGTCAAACCGGTCATCGGAAGTAAAGCCGAAATACCGCCGACAACCACAAACACTTGGATGGCGATCGTCAACGACAAGCCCGAGGCAACCAACTTCCCGAAAGAATCACGGCACTGCAACGCCACACGCATACCGCGCGTAATGAAAATGGCGAACAGCATCAAAATGGCCGCCAAACCCACCAGGCCGAGCTCCTCGCCCACCGCCGCCAAAATGAAATCCGACACTGCGACGGGAACCTCATTGGGATAACCCTTGCCCAAACCCGTGCCAGACACCCCACCAAAATTTAGACCAAACAAGGCCTGAGACAACTGATAACCAGCAGAATCATAATTGTCGAAAGGATTGATGAAGTTCTGCACGCGAGCCTGAATCTTCGAAGAAATCTGATACACGCCCGTGCCGCCAATAGCGACCAGCACAACACCAATCAGCAACCACGACACTCTGCCAGTAGCTAAAAACAGCATGCCCAACACAGTGCCGAACAACAGCAAAGCCGGGCCGAAATCATTTTCCCCAGCCATGATCATCAAAGCCACAGCCCACACCAACAAAATCGGGCCCAAGTCCCGAAGACGCGGAAACTCCATACCCATAAAGTGATAGCCAGCTACCGTAAACAATGCGCGCTTATTGACCAACAATTGGGCAAAAAACAGCAGCAGCAGAATCTTGGAAAACTCACCCGGCTGTACCGAAAATGGGCCAATCGAAATCCAAATATTGGCATCCGCATCCATCGACGTCGGCCACACCATAGGCAGCGCCAACAGCACCAAACCAAGCAGGCCAAGAATATAAGAAAAACGCCCCAAACTGCGGTGATCACGCAAAATAAACAACAGCACGACCATCATCACCACAGCAAGCAGCGCCCACATCACCTGCTTAGCCGCCAAATTAGGATTCAGGCGATAAATAATCACCAAACCCAAAGCATTCAACGCAGCAGCCACCGGCAACATAATCTGATCCGCCCGAGGCGCCACAAAACACAACGCAACATGCGCCAGAGTAAACACCCCGATGTAGCCGCCGATCACCCACCCAAACATCTTGAAGGACTCAATATCCAAATTGGATAAAGTAATCGCCAACACCACAGCAGACAGAAGCAACAGACGAAGCTCAGCCCACCGTGGATTAAAACTCACACCGCGGGACTCATGCTTGGCAGACATCAGCCCACCTCCCGACAATTCTTACCCGGACTATTCAAATCACCCGAGCCTGACGCCGCGGAATCACGCTTGACACACACCGGCAACGCCTCAGAACCCAAACGCTGCAACTGGCCCAGCACATCGTCATAACGAGACTCCGGCAAACCCTCAATGCTCGAACGCACCGACTCTGGCAAAGCATCAACCGTAAACGGAACACAAGCGCGGGAATCCTCTTCCAGACTCACCACAGACACCCGCTTCTGCTCCGACAAACACGCCTTCTGGAAAGGCTTATGCAAATCGATACCAACAACAGAGGATTTAAACCCCTGCTCAACGATCACGCGGTCGCCATCAACCGACACAAAAAAGTTCTTCTTCGACGCGTGATTCACCCACCCCGCGGCCACCACTAAAGCAATAACCACCAACAAAGAAACAATCAACGGCCACACACGCAGCCGCTTAAAAAAACCAGTCTTAGCCCGACCAGAAGGCTGCTCAGCAGGCTCAATAGTACGAATCAACGCCGCACGACCAGCAGCAGTATCCGGACGCGGATCCTCCACACCAGCATTCAATGCACCCGCAACCACCGGATCCACCGGCAACGCAGCAGCCTCAACGCCCCCCGCGGCGTCATCACTATCAAGCCCAACAACATCGGCAACAACAACCGTCACATTGTCCGGACCACCAGAACGCAACGCCAAATCAATCAACTTACGAGCAGCCTGAGCAGGGTCCCCCACCCCCAAAGCCTCCTCGATCGTCGAAAAACTCACCGGATCCGACAAACCATCACTACACAACAACACCCGATCCCCCGGGCGAGCCTCCGACGACCACACCGTCGGCTCCACCGGACGACCAGTACAAGCCTTCAAAATCAGGGAACGCTGCGGATGCGTCGACACATCCTCCGGATCCAACTCGCCCTTGTCGACCAGAGACTGCACAAAGGTGTCATCCACAGTGACCTGCTGCAACACACCATCACGCAGCACATAACCACGCGAATCCCCCACATGGCACCAATGCAACTGCACCCCATCAAAAGACACAGCCGTCAGCGTCGTGCCCATGCCCTCTGTCTCCGGACGCACACGAACCTCCTCCGCAATGGCCTGATTACCAGCAGCAGCAGTATCGGCCAACAACTCCGGCGACACCACCCCAGCATCGCCAGCCACCACCGACGCATCCAGATCGCGGAACTCAGTCACCATCAACTGGCTCGCAACCTCCCCCGCTGCATGGCCACCCATACCATCAGCCAACACCAACAAACGAGGGCTCGCATACGCAGAGTCCTCATTATTCTGGCGAACCAACCCGCGATCGCTCGCGGCCGTGAAATTAAGCGCGAGTTTCAACTCAAACCATCCTCAACGCCGTCTGGCCCACAGTAATAACATCCGACACACGCTCCGGCTGCTCCACACGCCACTGGCCAACAAAAGTGCCATTACGAGAATTCAAATCCTCAACAAACCAATCCCTCGAACCCGGACGACGGAACAACCGAGCATGACGAGACGAAGCAAAATCATCCGCAATCACAATGTCGCACTCCGGATGCCGACCAATAACCACCTGATCAAAACCAGACAAGTCATACGCCGGGCCACCAATAACCTCCAGCACATCAGCGCCAGAAGAACCCGGAACCGACGGCGAAGCCGCCGTGGCAGCATCCTGCACACCACCAGCAGACGGAGACGGAAGCGCAGACGCCGACCCCCGCGCCGTCATTACTGGAGCCGCAGGCGCCCCACCCACACCCGACAGATCACGGCGCAACTCACGCAACACCGCAAAAACAAACACCCACAAAACAACCAGCAGGCCGATGCGAAATGCGAGCTCCATCAAAAACTCCCTCGTGGACGCACTCAGCGCCCCGTAATCCGAACCTCTAGCTGAGAATGCCCAACAGTAATAACGTCGCCATCACCCAACAACCAATTATCAATCTTCATATCATTAACAGTCGTGCCATTCGTCGACTGCAAATCAACCAACACAGCATCACGGCCGTCCCACGTCACCTCAGCATGCTGACGCGACACACCAGTATCCGGAAGACGGAAATCAGCCTGCTGACCACGGCCAATAATGTTCGAACCCTCATGCACCGCATACGTGCGGCTCGAACCATCCTGCAACAACAACGTCACAGTCTGAGGCTGAGCCTCCGAAGAAGAACTCGTCTTCAACTGGCCAGAACGCAACGAAGAATCCTCAACCAAATCCACACGAATCGGGCCCGGAACAGACCAGCCATTGTTACGGCACAAACGCGTCATACGATCCGCGAAATCCGCGGCCGCCTCATCCGGAATGCCACAAATATCCTTAGAAGACAAGGACACGCGGAACACATTCGGCACCTCAACCGTGCCCTCGTACGTCTTCGTGACGTTGTCCTCCGCCTCTTGGCGCAGAGCCTCCTCGATCTCAGCGGGAACAACCTTTCCACCAAAAACGAAGGCGAAACTGTTGTCAAGGCCACGCTGCAAAGAACTATCAAGCTTGGCCATCTTGCCCAGCAACGACATCCTCGAGCCTCCTGTAGTGCGTCAATAAGTCACGCGCCAGTAGGTCCGGCGGCTTACAGCTATCAAACTGGTTATAAAACTGCATATAACCCGGCAATCTGGCATGTACAACACCATAATCGCTTGTTAATGTTGCCAGTATAGTCACATCAATTAGTGTTTGGGCAGCGTGCGGGCCAGATTTGTATAAACACAGCTGCGGGTTTATTATTTTGGGAGTCGCTTCACGCGGTCATCTACACTCGGGCGAGTGGCGGAATGGCAGACGCGCTGGCTTCAGGTGCCAGTGTCCTTCGGGACGTGGGGGTTCAAGTCCCCCTTCGCCCACAAATCCCCAATGGGCCCAGCTTAACGGCAGGGCCCGTTTTTCGTGCGGCGGCCTGCCTGGGCCTGTGCACGTTTTTCGGCAGGGAGCAACGCGACGTCATCCATGTACGCCAGCGTAAAGGCGCGCGTAGGCGTGGCGGCCGGGCCGGTGGGACGCTAGCCTAGTTGTCATGCAGCCCGGAAACCCCAGCCAGCCGTTGATCATCCCTATCAACGGACACACCCCAAAAATCCACCCCACCGCGTGGATCGCCCCCAATGCAACCATCATCGGAGACGTAGAAATCGGCCCCGATTCCAGCGTCTTCTACGGATGCGTGCTGCGCGGCGACATCGGCCCGATCAGAATCGGCGCCCGCACGAACATTCAGGACAATTCCACCATGCACGTCGATGCAGACGCCCCCTGCATTCTGGGAGATGACGTCACCGTTGGGCACATGGCATTACTGCACGGCACCACGGTGGGTAACGGCACTCTGGTGGGCATGAAGGCCACGTTGCTCTCCCACAGTGTTGTGGGCGAAGGTGCCCTTGTGGCGGCGGGTGCAGTCGTGCTCGAGCATGGTGAAGTTCCCGACCGTACTCTTGCCGCTGGGGTGCCGGCGAAGGTCCGCAGGGAACTCAGCGCCGAGGAATCCCAGGCGTTCATCCCCCACGCAGGCCGCTACGTGGAGACCGCACGCATGCACGCCCAACAGTTGGCCGACATGGCGTCGGGTGTTCAGGAGGTAGAACAGTGAGCATCATCGCCGACGGGCGCGTCACCCTGCGCCCCATGGAGGCCTCGGATGTGGCGTTGCGGCAGCGCGCCATGGACAGCAACAATGATCTGCGAGATCGCCCTTTTAGTGAGGAGGAGGTCGCAGGGTTTACCTCCTTCGTTCCTCAAAGGGGAGATTATGGTGTCGTGGCGTTGTCGGGTGATGACGTCGCGGGGGTTGCGTGGGTCACGTTCGGTCTCGCGCACGGGCGCCCGGCATCTGCCCAGCGTATGCCCGACTTAGTGACCTATGTAGACGAGGCTTTTTCGGATCGTGGGATTGGCAGCGAGCTAGCAGGCGCCATAGTTCAGCATGCCCGCGAGGTAGGGCTGCCCGGTGTGCGGATTGTGATCGAGGAGACCAACCCTGCCCGCCGTTACTATGCGCGCAAGGGTTTCGAGTCCACCGAGGCAGAAACAATGGTGCTCTACGTCCGCACCCCAATTTCTCGGGTGGCTGTGTACTGCGGCAGTGCACGCGGCGCCCGCGGCGACTACTGGGACATGGCGGAAACACTGGGCCAGCAGTTGGCTGATCGTGGCATCGAGCTGGTGTACGGCGGCGGCGGGGTTGGCCTGATGGGGGCCGTCGGTACCGCCGTCGTCGATGCCGGGGGAGTCGCCTACGGTGTGATGCCCCGCGAGCTCGTCGACCGAGAGATGGCGCACCCCCGGCTGACTCGCCTCGAAGTGGTGGAATCCATGGCGGAACGCAAAACCCGCATGGAGGAGCTAGCGGACGCGTTCATCGCATTGCCCGGCGGCGTGGGCACCTTGGAGGAATTCTTCCAGGCCTTCACCGGCCAAATGCTGGGCCAACACCAGAAACCACTGGCGCTGATCAATGCCTCCGGTTTCTACCAGCCGCTGGTTGATGCGCTGCAACGCATGGTCGACGAGGGCTTCATCCAGCAAAAATACTTGGATAGCTTGATCGTGGAATCAACTATTGACGCCGTGTTCGAACGCCTGGAAGCATGGCGCGCGCCGGGCACCAAGTGGGACTAGGTGGGGTCTAGTTGCGTGTGCGGGTGATTGCCCTGATGATCTGCGGCAACCACCCTGCGATACCCAGCACTCCGATCACGCGGATCACCTGAGTTGCTGCAACGACAGCCCCGGACTGTGCCTCGTCCGAGAGCGCCAGCACGGTCTCTAACCCGCCGGGGGAGGTTGCGAGATACGCATCGAGGAAGCTGATCGATAACCACTGCGACAGTACCCAGGCGGTGGCCGCACAGCCCGCCATCAGCACCGTGATGAACAAAAAAATCGCTGGAAGAAGCCGGGTGATGCGGCGCAACGCCTGCATGTTGAGCCCGCCGCCAGCCATCCAACCGATACTCATAAAAGCGAGGATGCGGATGGGCTGGGGGATAGTCACACTGAAGGTTGTTGTGTCACCAGCGTTGAGGGCAGTTACAGTCCACGCGATAGCCACTGTGAGGAACATCGGGCCAAGGATGGCGGGAGCCGGCAAACGTAAGAGCTTGCCCAAGGGCTCACCGACTAAGAGAACAACGGCCAGAACCACCAGCCCAGCGACAGTGGGTGCGGGGTGAGTACGCCCCGCGACGTCATGAGTCAATCCCATCAGAGGTGCCAAAAGCGGTAGTGAAATCGAGACCGTGAGCAGCCGAAGATACTGGGTGAGCAGCACAAAGTTGACATCCGCGCCCAGTTCCTTAGCCAGCGGTGGCATGAGGGATGCGCCGCCGGCAAGCATCGACAAAATGCCGGATTCCTGGCTGATCTCCAGTTGTGTGCGGTGCAAAGCCAAGCCACCGACCAAGCCGATCGACAAAGTCACCACCGTCGCGAAAATCCCGGGGAGGATGAATTGCAGCAGGTCACCGGGTGCGGACTCCACGATCGGTTGGGCCGCGATGACAGCGATGATGCTGCGGACGAAGGTGAAATAGTGGCGGTTTTGCTCGATCTCGCGGTGGGTGACGGCTGCGACCAATGCGGAGGCGATGATCGCCGCCAGAATCCACGCGGCAGGAACGTGGAGGCGCTGCAACACCAGGCCAAACAGCACCGACAGGGCCAGGATCACGCCCCACATCCCAGCACTACGCATGAGGCGTGCCGGGTGCAGATCGTCGGTCATATCGCGGGGCTCCTGGTGTTGTCTGTGTGGGATTGAAGATTCATGGACAATGAGTCCATTGTTACAGGAATAAGCGTTGGGGGCTCACTTTCATCAGTGAGGACGTCACTTGTATCAGTGAGAAGCTCAGTTGTATCAGTGAGCCATCAGTGAGGACCGAAATTCATACTCGGGACGATGTTTAGGGGGCTCTTGGGCCGGGCCGTGAGTGTCGGTGGGAATAACTGGGCGCGGGGATGCGTTAAAAATTGTAGATATATCGACAAAAGTCGATGGCTTCAACGCCACATATATATTAGGAGCAACAACAACTATGAGCAGCACCCCAAGCAACACCGCTGAGCAAACCTACGACGTCATTGTCGTGGGTTTCGGCAAAGCCGGCAAAACCATCGCCATGAAGCGCGCTAAGGCCGGCGACCGCGTCGCACTCATCGAACGCGACCCCAACATGTACGGCGGCACCTGCATCAACATCGGTTGCGTGCCCACCAAGAAGCTCCTCACCCAGGCACACGCGCATGAACTCGTTGTCGAAGCCACTGGCGAGAGCAACCACGCGGACGCACTGAAGTCCGCCGAAGACGCACGCGACGCCTTCATCGCCAAACTCAACGCAGCGAACCTCAAGATGGCAGAAACCGCCGGCGTCACAGTCATCACTGGGCAAGCCCGCTTCACCGGCCCTAAGCAGGTGGAAGTCACCGGCGGCGATGATCGCCTCGAGCTCAGTGCCGAGACCATCATCATCAACACCGGCGCCACCACCTTCCTGCCGCCCATCCCCGGCATCGATGGCCCCCGCGTGCACACTTCCACCAGCATCCAGCACATCGATCGTCCCGACAACCTCGTCATTGTCGGCGGTGGCCCGATCGGCATGGAATTCGCCACCCTGTTCAGCGCCTACGGCACCAAAGTCACCGTCCTCGACGGCGCCGAGCGCGCCTTCATCCGCAATGACGAAGACGTCGCGGAGGTCGCTGCGCAGATCATGAACGACCGCGGCGTCATCATCACCGCAAACGCACAGGTCGAAAAGCTCGAAGACACCGGGAACGGTGTGGCCGTGACCTACCGCGACGTCACCAATGATGCGAACAAAACCATCAACGCTGACGTCGTGCTGGTTGCTGTTGGCCGCAAGCCCGCGACCGAAGGCCTCGGCCTGGAAGATTCAGGCATCGAGCTGACTGAACGCGGCGCCGTGAAGGTCGACGAGCACTGCCGCACCAACATCGACGGCGTCTACGCTGCGGGCGACGTCAACGGTGGGCCGCAGTTCACCTACATTTCCTTCGACGACCACCGCGTCATCATGCACGACCGTTGGGGCGTCGGCCCGGCACGCACCACCGAAGGCCGCATCATCCCGACCACCACGTTTATGGAACCGCCGCTGGCGACCGTAGGCATGAGCCTCAAGGAAGCTAAAGACAGTGGCCGCGAACTGAGCGTGCGCACCAAGATGATCGCAGACATCCCGATTCTGCCCCGCCCGAAGATCGTCGGCCAGCCGGCAGGCATTGCGCGTCTGATCGTCGACGCTAACAGCGATGAGATCCTTGGAGCCAGCCTGCTGTGCATCGACGCCCAGGAACTCATCAACACTGTGGCTGTGGCGATGCGCGCCGGAATGACCGCCACTGAGTTTGTTGAAGGCATCTACACGCACCCCGCGACGAGCGAAGTGTTCAACGCCCTGGGGTAACGGTCCTTCAACGTCAAAGTTGCCGCTTCGCTATGCTCGATTTTTGATAGCGAAACGCGCAGCTGGCTTTGACCGACGCCGTACCCGCCGCAGCAATGCGCGAACACCGTAGACAGTGAGTACAGTGCCGGTACCGACAACCGCGCCGGCCAGGGTGTCGCTGAACCAATGAACACCCAAATAGAGGCGATCAACCATAGCTAGCACCACCGCAGCCACACCAAGAGTGCAGTTGATCGCATAACCCACGAAACTGATGGTGGCTTGCCGGGCACGCATGACAGCAAAGATCCACGCGGTGACAATAGCAGCAACGCCTACGACGTGACCCGAGGGCATCGAGCCGTTCGTTTCGACTACAAGTTGCGTGGCTAGCGGTGGGCGCTCCCTGCCAAACAATGCCTTCAGCAGTGGGCTGAGGAGTTGCGCCGTGCTTACAGCAATCACCAGCCACGCGGCCTCGGTCCACCGCGGTTCGGTAGAAGCAATTCCCGCTGCGTTTTCCATGTTTGTTGTGCGTGTCTGGTCTGCGGTGTGGGTTATGCGGCGGGAGTGGATGTAGGCCATGACGAACCCACTGAACAGGGCAGCCAGCCACACATTGCCGGGCTGTAACAGGTGGTGAAGGGCAGTGAAGATGGTGGTGGCGTGGTCGTTGCGGTGGTGTACGAACCACTCGTAGATAGCGGTGTCCACGCGCACCTCCCGGGGATGATTGTCGGCTAGTCGAAGCCGTGCCGCTTGTCACTTTGACGTCCACCCTACCCGCGTACTCCATGCGTTCACCTTTGGCAGCGTGCACAAATTTCGGCATGGAGCTCCTCCCCAAGACGCCGACCTGGGACAACAATGACGCCGCGTTGCTCCCTGCCGAAATTTGTGCACACCCCGGCGGGCGGGGCTTAAACCCCACCGAGGAGGTACACGCCGGTGACCAGAACAGTCAGGGAGATCAGCGGGATAACGACGGTGACGGCTGCGATGTCTTTGTAGGACTTCTTGTGGGTCATGTTGCACACCAGCAGTATGGTCAGCACGGCGCCGTTGTGGGGCAGGGAGTCGAAGCAGACGGACGCCATAGCGATCAGACGGTGCAGGGTTTCGTGGCTGATGCCCTGCTCGACAGCCATGGTGGATAGCTGGTCGGCGAAGGCTTCGAGCGTGATGGATAGGCCGCCGGAGGAGGATCCGGTGATGCCGGAGATCACGCCGGTTGCGGCAATACCCACCAGGAGTGCGTCGCCGTCGATGGAGAACATGCTGGACTTGATCGCGGCGAACACAGCCAAGGAGGCGATGACGGCACCGTAGCCGACCTCGCTGGCGGTGGTGAAGCACGGCAGGATGGCGTTTTTCGCGCCGTCGGATAGCTCGTTGAACATGTTGCGCACCATCTTGGGTCGCATGATGAAGATCAGGATGATGGCGGTGACGATTGCAACCACCACGGACCACACGCCGATGACGGAGGACAGCTTGGTGGCGCCGAACTTGTCGTCGGCGAGGTAGTCGAAGTTCATGTGGCTGGCGATCCAGTGCACGAACACGTAGTTCATGCCGATCACCACGGCGATGGGTAGCAGGCCGAGTAGGCCGCGGATTTTCCAGTTGTCGGGTGTCGACGTCGCGACTGCCGCACCGCCCGCAGCAGGTGCGGCGTGGGTGGCCACCGCGGCGTCATGACTGGTGGTGTCGGTGGGGAGGGGGGAGTCGAAGTGGGAGGTGGTGTTGGTGTGGGTGACGACGTGTCCGGCGGGTAGGTGGGGTTCTTGGTCAACGCTGGGGTCGACGAAGGGCTCTTTGCTTTCGTCGGGGCCGAGGTCGGTTTCGCCTTCCGGCAGGTAGGTTTCGCCGGCGGCTTTGAGTTGGCGGATGCGGTATTGCAGCCAGGCCATGCCCATGGTGAACATCATGGCGGTGCCGATGAGTCCGATGATGGGGGCAGCGTAGGTGTCGGTGCCGAAGTAGCGGGTGGGGATGACGTTGTGCACCTGGGGGCTGCCGGGCAGGGCTGCGAGGGCGAAGGTGATGGTGCCGAATGCCAGGGCGGCGGGCATGAGCCGCTTGGGGATGCCGGCTTCGTGGAAGAGCTCCATGGCGATGGGCACGATGGTGAAGGCGACGACCCAGGCACTCACTCCACCGTAGGTCAGTAGGGCGGTGGCCAGCACGACGGAGAGCATGGCGTGCTTGGGGCCGAAGAGGCGGCTAATGCCTTGGGCGAGGTCGGCGGCCAGCCCGGAGGAGGACATGAGTTTGCCGAAGATGGCGCCGGCGATGAAGAGGGGGAAGAAGCTGACGATGAACTTCCCGAGTGCCGGCATGAAGATTTGGGTGTAGGTGGCCAGCAGTGGGGCGCCCGACATGACGGTTGCGACGAGTGCGGCGATGGGGGCGACGGCGACAACGCTGTGCCCGCGGTAGGCGAGGACTAACAGGATGGCTAGTGAGGTGATGATGCCTAGGACTGGGATAAGCATGGGGCCTTCTCATTGTGTGTCCGGGTGGCGGCTGTGTCCCATACACTGGTGCGTATGAGTGAATGTGCCACGGGTGAGCAGGGGGTGGGTTCGACGCGTGAACGGATTGTCGAGTGCGCCAGGCAGTTGTTTAGCCAGAATTCTTTTTCGGCTGTGTCTATTCGGGATATTGCGGATGCAGCTGGTGTGAGTCCTTCGTTGGTGGTCAAGCACTGTACGAGTAAGGAGCGTTTGTTTGAGCTGACGTTGGATTTTTCTGATTCTGCGCGGGCTTTGTTCGCGGGGCCTTTTGATCAGTTGGGGCGGACGGCTGCGCGTGAGACGTTGTTAGCTCCGGTTGATTCGCCTTATTCGATGGTGCGTATTTTGACGGTTGCTGGGGGGTCGGATTCGACGTTGCAGGCGATGGGGCGTCGTGTGGAGGAAGATATTTTGTCTGTGGTTGCTGAGCGGATTTCTGCGGAGGCTCCGGGTGCGAGTCCGTCTCCGCGATTACGCGCGCAGCAGGTTGTGGCGTTGTTGACTGGGTTGTCGTTTATGCGCAGGGTGGGTGATCCGGGGTTTGATGCGTATGAGCGCGAGGAGTTGGTGGATCACTATGGCAGTGCGTTGCAGCGCTTGCTGGATGGGTGTTGACGCTGCGACGGTTGCGGTTGTGGTGTGGGGTTTTAGGGGGTGTCGCAGCCCGCTTGCTCGGGTCCTTGGGGCTGCGGCACGTCTAGGTGCAACGTGTTTTAGTTGCGGTCTTTGAGCTCGTCGAAGATGACGGAACAGTCTTTGGCACCTAGTCCGTCGGCTTGCAGCTGGCTGTAGATTTGTGCTGCTAGGCGGCCTAGTTGTGCGTCGGTTCTGGTGGCTTCGACTGAGTCCATCGCCAGGTTGAGGTCTTTGACGATGAGGTCGGTGGCGAAGCCGGGGGTGTAGTCGTTGTCGGCGGGGGCATTGCCGAGGACTCCGGGTGCGGGGCAGTTGGTGGTCAGTGCCCAGCAGGATCCGGTGGAGTTGGACACGACGTCGAAGAACGCTTGGGAGGTCAGTCCTAGGCGCTGGCCCATGACAAGGCCTTCGGCGACGGCAATTTGTTGGACGCCGAGGATCATGTTGTTGCACAGTTTGGCGGCCTCGCCGGTGCCGACGGGTCCGCAGAGGGTGATGGAGCGGCCCATGATGTCGAGGAGGGGACGGATGGATTCGAGGTCTTCCTCGTTTCCGCCGACCATGAAGGCGAGGGTGCCGGCCGCGGCGCCTGCGACGCCGCCGGAGACGGGGGCATCGAGGTAGCGGTGGCCGCGGGCCCCAACGAGTTCAGCGTTGGATTGTGCTTCGCCTACGGAGATGGTTGAGCAGTCGACGAAGGTCTTGGCATTGTCACCGACGGCGTCGATGATGTCGATCAGAACCTGTGCGACTAGGCCACCGTTGGGCAGCATGGTGATGATGACATCGGAGGCCTGCGCGGCGTCGACGGCGGTGTCATGCACGGTGACGCCTGCTTCGGCTGCCTTGGTTTTTGCGGCGTCGACGACGTCAAATCCGTTGACGGTGACGCCAGCCTTTACGAGGTTGGCGGCCATGGGGCCACCCATGTTGCCGAGGCCGATGACGGCTACGTTGGGGCGTGTCATGGTGTGTCTCCTTGTTGCGTGGCGGGTGTGGGGTTGGGTGGGTTAGTCCATGACCGGCATGCTGAAGTCTGCGCCGGTGGCCATGCGGGGCCAGCGGGAGGTGACGGTCTTGGTCTTGGTGTAGAAGCGGAAGGAGTCGGGTCCGTGCTGGTTGAGGTCGCCGAAGCCGGAGGCCTTCCAGCCACCGAAGGTGTGGTACGCGACCGGGACAGGGATCGGAACGTTGATGCCGACCATGCCGACCTGGACGCGGGATGCGAATTCGCGGGCGGCTTCACCGGAGGCGGTGAAGATGGAGACACCGTTGCCGTAGACGTGTTCGTTGGGCAGGGCGAGTGCTTCTTCGAAGCTGTTGGCTCGGACGATGCAGAGCACGGGGCCGAAGATTTCTTCGGTGTAGATGCTCATGTCGGTGGTGACGTTGTCGAAGAGGCTGGGGCCGATGAAGAAGCCTTCGGTGAGGGATTCACCGTTGAATTCTGCGTCGGTGGCGCCGTGCTCACGGCCATCGATGACGAGGTCTGCGCCTGCTTCTACGCCTTCACCGATGAGCTTGTGCACGCGGTCGAGTGCGGGCTTGCACACCAAGGGGCCGTACGCGGCGTCGGGGTCGAGGGAGTGGCCGACCTTGAGGCTCGGGATGCGCTCTTCGAGCTTGGCGCGGAGGTTGTCGGCGGTTTCCTTGCCGACGGGGACGGCGACGGAGATGGCCATGCAGCGTTCGCCGGCGGAGCCGTAGGCGGCACCGATGAGGGCGTCGGCAACGAGGTCGAGGTCGGCGTCGGGGAGGATCAGCATGTGGTTCTTAGCGCCGCCGAAGCACTGAGCGCGCTTGCCGGTGGCTGCGCAGCGTTCGTAAATGTACTGCGCGATGGGGGTGGAGCCGACGAAGCCAACGGCCTTGATGGTGGGGGAGTCGAGGATGGCGTCGACTGCTTCCTTATCGCCGTTGATGACGTTGAAGACACCCTTGGGGCCGCCAGCTTCGATGAACAGTTCGGCGAGGCGCAGCGGGACGGAGGGGTCGCGCTCGGAGGGCTTGAGGATGAACGCGTTGCCGGATGCCAGTGCGGGGCCGGCCTTCCACAGCGGGATCATTGCCGGGAAGTTGAAGGGGGTGATGCCGGAAACGACGCCGAGGGGCTGGCGCATGGAGTAGGTGTCGATGCCGGTGCCGACGGACTCGGAGTATTCACCCTTGAGCATGTGGGGTGCGGACAGTGCGAATTCGAGGACGTCGACGCCGCGGATGACGTCACCCTTGGCGTCTTCGAAGGTTTTACCGTGCTCGAGGGAGAGCATGGTGGCCAGTTCATCCATGTTGGCGTTGATGAGGCTGATCCACTTCATGAGGATGCGGATGCGCTTTTGGGGGTTGGTGGCAGCCCACTTGGGTTGGACGGACGCGGCGAGTTCGATGACCTCGTTGACTTCCTCGGTGGACGCCAGGCTGACCTGTGCCTGGACCTTGCCGGTGGAGGGGCAGAGTACGTCTGCGGTGTGGTTGGGGTTGCCGGGGGTGCGCTCGCCGTTGATGAAGTGGCCGATTAGGTTGCTCATGGGGTTTCTCCTAAAACCTGCGACATTGGGTTGGGATGTAGGGGGAGATTCATTTTTCCGCAAACGTGTCGGCGCTCACGGGATTAGGGATGAGCGTAACGCGCGCCACAGTCTTGCGCAAGGGTTTGTGTGATGGTGAACACTGTTTACCCCCTCAGTTAAGAATGCAAACGCCCCCTAGCAGCAATGTTAATGTGCACGCTAGGGGGCGAAAGGGGGAGTTCAGGCCAAGCCACGGGTGAAGTAGCTAAGAGGAGAAGAAGCCTCCGCCAGAACCCGGACGCCCAGGCTATTCAGGCTGCACCGGGCGAGCAGGCTGGCTAGGACCACTTGGGGTAGTGGGCGCGCCGGGAACGGTGAACCCCGCGACGTCATCAATGGGAGTGGTTGGTTGCTGGGCGTTACCGCCCACCCCGCCGGGCGATTCCGATGGCCAGAACAACAATGACGCCTGTGTTCCGGTGAAGCCGAAGAGCAAGCTGATCCTCAAGAAGAAGATCATTGACAGCGCAACCGGCGACGAAATCCAGACCGACGACGTCAATCAGTTCAACCTGTCTGCGTCCAACACCGCGAACGACCCTTCTGGCGTGGTTGGCACAAACGGTGTCGAGGGCGCTGTTAACCCCGGAACCTACCAGCTGGCTGAGTCTCCGAAGGACCTTGGCGCAACCACCGGCTACTATCAGTTCGGTACGTGGACCTGTGAAGGCGGCGACCTTAACGTCGGCGAATCCCAGATCACCCTGGGTGAAAACCAGACTGCGACCTGTACCGTCACCAACACCCGCACGCCAAAGGTGCACATCGAGAAGCTTGCGGAGAGCCCCAAGGGCGACAACCAGCACATCGGCGCGACAGTTACCGCTGACTATCAACGCAAACCCGGAGACCGAGGAAGGCAAAGAGCAGTCTAAAATACAACAAACCCCCAACCACAGGAGCCCACCATGATCGTCACAACCACCAACAGCGTCGAAGGCTACACCATCAGCCAATACCTCCGAGTCGTCGCCGGTGAAACCATCACCGGCATCAACGCCTTCAAAGACCTCGGCGCAGGCCTCCGCAACATCGTCGGCGGACGAAGCGCAAGCTACGAAGGGGAAGCAGTCATGGCCCGCGAAAACGCCCTCGCCGAAATGGTTACCCGCGCCCAAGAACTCGGCGCAGACGCAATCGTCGGCGTCGCCCTCGACTACAGCACCCTCGGAGCCAACGGCAGCATGCTCATGGTCACCGCCTGCGGCACCGCCGTCAAACTCAAATAAGCCCCAACCCCATCCACAACACCGCACAACAGCGCAGCCCGCGCGCAACAACACAAGAGAAAACATCCACGTGAACAAAACAAAAACACACCAACGACGTCGCGTCGCCACCGCAATCCTCGCAACCCTCGGCGTCGCAGCTAGCGCACTGACCGCACCCCAAGCACATGCCCTCACCATCGACCCCGGAACAGTGCCTGGTCGCACTACGGTCGCCATCCACAACGACAACGGGACCGAATACGACACCCCCGGTGCACACGCACAAGACCCTGCTGAATCCCTCGCCAAACTGCTGCTCGCACACTGGGTGCTGCGGCACGGCGTACCAGCGGACAAAGCCCTAGTAGACCCGATGATCCGCCTCAGCGACGACGGCATCGCCACCCACCTCGACCACACCTACCCCAATGCCATCCGAGACGTGGTCAACGACTACCACCTCACCGAAACAACCCCCGGTGCCTACTGGGGAGCCACCAGCACCAGCATGCACGACATTGCTCGCTTCGTGCAGGAACTCCGCCGCGACCCCGGAGCCGCACCCATCATCAACGCGATGGCAGGCGCAGCACCCGTCGCCAGCGACGGCTACGCACAAAACTACGGCACCGCCACCATCCCCGGCGTGTGGGCCACAAAGTTTGGCTGGGCCGACGACGGCAGCATCAACACAACAGTCAGCATTGGCCCCGACTACGTGATCGCTGCCCGCACCCACGGCCCCGCCCACCAGCTGACCGACGACCTCGCCGGGGTTCGAGCAGCCGCAGCCGGTGGTGCCGTGACGGCCGCCCCGGGTGCTGTGGGTGGCGCGCCGTCGATCAATGTGGGCTCCTCCAGCGTGCCTGGAATATACGGGTCTGAGTTGAAGGCCCGCTTGGCACCCAGCGACCCGTTGGGTTTGCGCAACGCGATTCCTGACGCCGCGATCCTCCCACGGTTCTAACGGGTTTTTGTATGTGAATCACTAACAAGAGCTTCGCGGGATCCCGGTTCTGTATGTGAATCACTAACAAAATCGGCGGATCATTCCTCATCGCTGATCCTACAAATAGCGGCTTAGTGACCCTACGAATCACCGGTCAGGAACCCTACAAATATCGGCCTAGAGACCCTACAAATCCTGATTAGAACTGGTCAAATGATATTTTTTGAACAGTGAGTTTAGGTTGATCCTCGCGGGCACCGGGGGCTGACCGCCGCCCCTCTATGTGCGCCCTTCGAGGCGTTTTTTGGTTAATGACGTCGCGGTGGCCGCCCATGGATCTTCCGGCCAGGGGTGCTTGGGGTATCTGCCGCGCATTTCGGCTCGGACTTGCGAGTAGGGGCCGTCCCAGAAGCTGCGCAGGTCGCCAGTGATAGCTAGGGGTCGGCCGGCGGGGGAGAGCAGCTCGAACAGCACGGCCTGCCCGCACAGCACTGGTGATTCCGCAAGGCCGAAGCATTCCTGCAGCTTGCAGGAGACTTTGGGTTGGGTTGGGTCGCTATAGTCGACGCGGTGGGTGTTGCCGCTGGGCGCCCGCCACCGTTCGGGTGCGAGTGTGTCGAGTTCGGTTGCTTGTGGCCAGGGGAGGAGTCGGCGGAAGGCATCCAGCAGGTCGATCTTTTTCACGGGGGTGCCGTCGGCGATTTTTTGTAGTTCGGGTGCGAGCCATTCCGCGACCGTGCCAACCCCGCCAATTTCGCCGACACCGTCGTTAAGCTCGCTGACGTCTGGCCATGCGCCGTGGTGATGCCCCGGTAGCGCCTCTTGGTTGGCCTGGATGAAGGCCATTCGCTCGCGCAGGTTTTGGGCGGCATCACTGAGCGGCTCGAACAGCGCAAGCCCGTGCGTTCGGATCGCTGCCGCTACCGCTTGCGCAGCCTCGTCGGGCTGTAGTTGGACGCGTGTTTCGTTGAGGATGATCGCCCCAACTCGCCGCTCGCGGATACCTTGCAGGCGCCCCGCAGTCGAGTTGTATTCTGCTACAACTTCTTCGCTGAGCATGCCGGTCTGCTCCGCCACCCACAGTGCTTCCTTTTCGCTTAATGACGCCGCGGACCTCACTGTCGCAACTGACGTCACCGGCCCGCCACCCCGGCCCTCCCCACCCCGGCCAGAAGGGTTGTGCGCGTTCGACAGGGATACTTCCACGACCGCTAGCCACTCACGGTCAACCAGATTGCTGAAACCTCGATCGCCCGTGGGCAGGCGTACCCTCGTGCCGGAAGCCAATAGGTACTCTGTACCGTCGCTTCCTTCGATCAGGCGTGCCAACTGGCCAGGGTAGGCAAAACCACAGGCCAATCCGGCGCTTACCTGGATTCCCTGTTCGTCCTGCTTACCGACCACCGTTTGTGCACCGGCCGGCGCATTAGCCTGATCTCTTCTGCTTATTTGCTGCTTACGTACTAATGCTTCGAACCGCTGTTGGGTTTTGTCGATCCGCTTGCGTTCCGCGGCGGACGCCGGTACCCACCGCGCAACATCCCCCGACGGTTGCGCTGTCAACACTGCCGCCCACTTGGCCGCATCCGTACCCAAGGACAACAGCGCCCCGGCAATCCGTGGATCCGCAGGGATCGCTGCCATGCTCCTCCCCCGCGACGTCACCACTAAGTCCGCATCGGAGCCACCCCCAACACCAGAGCCATCGCTATCACCGCCGGAGCCAGCCCCAACACCAGCATCATTTTTGGCGGCCAACGCACCTAACGACACCAACAATGCCTCCGCCTGCTGCCACGCAACCTGCGGCGGCGCTTCAAACCACTCAACCGGCCCCCAACAGGCCACCTGCAGGCGCGCATCCGTCAGGTCACGCGTGCTGATCTCAGGAGAATTGAACGCCGCAGCCTGCGCATATTCCGCCTCCGACATGCAGCGCACCACACGCCCTGGTGCCTCACGTCCCGCACGTCCGGCCCGCTGGTCCATGCTCGACCGCGCGGCCGACAACGTCACCAACCCCGACATTCCGCGCCCCGCATCCCGCCGCGGCACACGCGCCAACCCACTGTCCACAACTGTCCGTACCCCAGGCACCGTGACGGAGGATTCAGCTATTGACGTCGCGACAATCACCCGCCCCACCGCGCCATCTTGCCCGCCTGGGCGTAGCGCAGCATCTTGCTCCCGCGAAGACTGCCGCCCATGCAATGGAACTACACGCGCACCACTTTGCTGCAAACTGGCTGCGCCCCGGTGCCCACCTGCCCGTGCCCCGCCGTTTTGCAGCTCGGCGTCAACCAGTGCGCACACCGATTCCACCTCGCGTACCCCAGGGGCGAACACCAGAACGGAATGCTGTGGGTCGGCCATCAACTCTCGCGCCGCCACCTTCGCGACATGCGCCCAGAACTCCCGCCGATCCCCGGAAACTCGCCCCGGGTGGGGCGCATACTCCACTTCGACCGGATAGGTTGCGGCTGCCACAGACATCACTGGCGCCTCAAGAAAGGACGCAAAGCGCGAGGCATCAATCGTCGCCGACATCGCTACCAGTAGAAAATCCTCCCGCAGCAGCGCAAGTTCCCGCAGCATCGCCAGCAGCACATCCACGTCCAGTTGACGCTCGTGGACCTCATCCAGCACGACCGCCCCGACGCCGTCCAATTCCGGGTCCGCAAGCAGCCTTCGCAGCAGCACGCCGGGGGTCACGAACTCCACGCGCAGCCCCGCCTGCGTTTCCCCACGGATCGCGTAGCCCACATCCCGGGCCGAACCGCTCCCCGTTGCCTGCGTTTTCGCCTCAGAATCTTTTGCTGGCCCAGAATCTTCCGCCCCATAGTTTTTCGCCGCAGAATCTTGCTTCTGCCCGGGGTGATTTTCCTTAATGACGCTGCGATGCAACTGTTGCAATCGCCCTGCTGCTGAGCGGACGGCGACGCGCCGGGGCGCAACCACCACAACCTTCTGAGCCTCGTGGCTGTTGGCTGGGTTTGCCGTCCGGGCGGCCAGGATGTTCGCGAGCAGTGGGGGAATCAGTGTGGACTTACCGGTGCCAGGGGGAGCCTCCACCACAATGGTCGGATTGGTGGCTGTGGCGCGCAGGAATTCGTCGACGCAGTCTGCGACCGGAAGACCATTGCCGATATGCTTCAGGTCGAAGGGGAACGACCTCACTCCACCCGAGCCCCCGTCCTTGCCCCCACTGGTGGCTACGCCTTTCGCCGGGTTGCTGCCATTGTCGGGCTGTGGTGTGTTGTTCGCCTGCGCTTTCGCCGTGTCCACCCGCATCAGTGTACCGGCCGAGTTCGGGGTTTCGTGGGGTAGCTGAGTGGCGGCGCCGTGGGGGTGCAGTATGGCGGCCGTGTGGTGGTTGGGGTGGTGCCAGCGCGGCGTCATCGTGTGGGGTGTTGCTGCCGGATACACTAAAACCCATGCTGAGCGGCAATACTAGGGCGCTTTACGGCACGGTTGTGGATACTCCGATCGGGCCGTTGAGTGTGCATGCGTCGGAGCGGGGCGTGTGCACCATTGATTTCGGCACGATTTATCGCGGGGCGCGCAGCCATCCCATTGTTGATGCTGCCACTACCCAAATCTGTGAATATTTCGCTGGTGAGCGGCAGGTTTTTAGTGTTCCGATTGATGACGCCGCGTGGAACGACGGTGGGTTTGCGGCGCGCGCTCTGCATGCGTTGCGGGGGATTGGGTATGGGCAGACGTGTAGTTACGGTGCATTGGCGGGATTGGCGGGGAGTGCTGCGGCGTCGAGGGCGGCGGGGACGGCGTGTGCGATGAATCCTGTGCCGTTGTTGATTCCGTGTCATAGGGTGATTCGATCGGATGGGAGTTTGGGGAATTATAGGGGTGGGGTGGGGGCGAAGCGGTTGTTGTTAGAGTTGGAGCAGACATATCGGTCATACCGGTAGGCGTGGCGGCACCTTAGTGAGGTGTGGCCCGGAGCCCTTGTGCCAGTGATTCACATACAAAACGGGACCAAGTTGTGGTCTTTTGCAACAAAGGGGTTCCAGCGGTTGGCTGCGTTCGTTGGATTTTACGAGTGAATGCTGCCGCTAGGGGTAGTTGTCGAGGCCGCGGGTTGGCACATATGTTCGGTTTTTAAAAACCTAAGACTTCTCCTACCGGCCACTATCTCGATTCTATTCGAATGTTCGACTGTGTCCACCCTTTCTAGCTGCTGCGCTGTCCGGTCGGTTTTATAGAGTGATAGCAAACCAAAAAGTTGGTTGTATTTTTACTCGGGATTGATCATTTGACCTGTGGGTTTTTCCACAGAAGAAGGGGTGTTCTAAATGTACGGAAAAGTTATCAATATCAGTAGCCAGCTCGACAGGTTCGAGGATGTTTTCGACGAAGGCTCTTATGATGATGCTATGCCTGGAGTCGATGAGGGGCCTGTTGGGTTAGCTGAGGGTCTTGTGCTGTGTTCGGATGGGCGAGTGCGGCCTAGTTGGGCTGCTGCTAGTGGATTGCTTTGCGATTATTACGACACAGAGTGGGGTCGGCCCCTGCCGGATGACCCTATCTTGGCGGAAAAGGACTTATTTGAGCGCCTTTCGCTGGAAGGGTTACAAGCTGGGTTGTCTTGGTCGTTGATATTGCAGAAGCGCGAGATTTTCCGCTTGGCGTTGGCTGATTTTGATCCCGAGGTTCTCTCGCTGTGGGATGAACGGGATTTAGAGTTTGTTCTTGAGTGCCCGGGCATTATCCGCAATCCTTCGAAAATTGGCGCGGTGTTGAGCAACGCGCGGGCCACCATCGCACTGCGCGATGAGCCTGGTGGTTTGGTTGGTTTGGTGCGTTCCTTTACCCCTGAAGCACAGCCTCTTCCTTTGTCGTCGGCGGATATCCCTACCTGGACGGAGGAGTCGAAGCAGCTTGCAAAGGCACTGCGTAAGCGTGGTTTTAAATATGTGGGCCCGAAGACAATGTATGCGCTGATGCAGGCGATTGGCCTGGTTGACGACCGCATTCTTGGCGCTTCACCGTTGATTGAGCCGATGTACTGATCTACCAACCAGAGACTTTTAGGGGGTGCGATATGTCCTTAGGGATGCGCGGATCCGCACGGCCGGTTCATCACAAACGGTGAGACCCTCGCGGACCATTCGAACGCAGCGAAACTGCACAGGGAAGCCCTAGAACAAGACCTGATTAATGCAGCCGAGGTGGAGGAATGGGATAGGAACACTCACCGGGTTCTTCCGAAAGACATCAACGACGGTCCACGGATGGGTGATTGGTGGGACAACTATCAACGCACGCAATCTGCCCGTGATGATCAGGATGATTCCGGTTATGAGGGCGATCTGTCGGACGCGAAGCCACCAGCAGCGCGCTACGGAATGTGTGAACCACCCTTCTAAGCTGGCGGCGCCTCCGACGCTGCTTGTATGTGAATCACTGACAAAACACCGCCCCGCCCACCACCGCACCCCACATTGTGATTGTATGGAGTACGTCACGCGCCCCACCTCGGGCCGCCCCCCAACCCACCGCCCACTTCGAGGAGGAACAACCGACATGACCACCCAGCTCCCCACCACCCAGGGAAAAATTGCCGTAGTGACCGGCGGCTCCACCGGCATCGGCGAAGCGAGCGCCCGCGCCCTCGCCGCTGACGGATGGCACGTGATCGTTGCCTCTCGCAGCGTCGACAAGTTGACTGCCATTGCGGAGGAGATCGGAGGGACCGCGCTGCCCCTCGACGTCACTGATTCTGATTCGGTTGCAGAATTTGCGGCCGCGATTGATCGCTGCGACCTGCTTGTTAACAATGCTGGTGGCGCTAAGGGGCTTGATAGCGTTGCTGATGCTGATTTGGATGATTGGCAGTGGATGTACGACACCAACGTGTTGGGTACGCTGCGGGTCACAAAGGCGTTGCTGCAGAAGCTGATTGACGCGGAGGGCCAGATTATCAATATTGGTAGCATTGCGGCTCGCGTGCCTTATGTTGGTGGTGCTGGTTACAACGCGGCGAAGCATGGTGTGGCTGCGATGACTCGGGTGTTGCGTCTTGAGTTACAGGGGGAGCCGTTGCGTATTTGCGAGTTGGATCCGGGCCGTGTGAAGACTGAGTTTTCTCTGAAGCGCTTCAAGGGGGATGCTGCCCGCGCGAATAAGGTGTACGAGGGTCATTTGAATTTGACTGCGGAGGACATTGCGGAGGCGGTCCGGTGGGTTGCTAGTTTGCCGGAGCATATGAATATTGATGCGATGACGATTATGCCGCGCGACCAGGTGTAGTCGGCGGGTTGCGGCGGAGTGCGTGACTGCTGCTGTTTTAGCGGGCCTGTTGGCTTGTGCCATAGACTGTGTTGCATGCACCCTGTTGATGTGGAGATCCGCGACACGACGATTAAGCTCGGCCAGCTGATCAAACTTGCGAACCTGGTGGAGACTGGCGGCGAGGCGAAGGCGTTGCTGGCTGAGGGGGCTGTGTCGGTGAATGGGGAGGTTGATTCGCGTCGGGGGCGGACTGTTCGGGTGGGGGATGTTGTGAAGGTGGCGGTGGAGCCGTCGCCGTTTGCGCTGCGGGTGGTTGCTGCGGGTTCTGCGGCTGCTAGTGATGACGTCGCGGAGGTTGCGGCGGAGTGGGCGCCTGGGTTCGATCCGAGCATCTTGGGGGACCTAGATGATATTCCGATTGCTGGCGGTGAGGACGCCTAGTGTGGGTCTGTTGTGGCTGTGACGCTTAGACTGTCTTAAAACCCAAAATTATTAACTGAAAGCGAAGCGTTATGCCTGCATTTATGGCCCAGCACGGGATGCCTTATTGGATCGACTTGATGAGTAGCGATGTCCGCAAGTCGGCTCATTTTTATTCGGAATTGTTGGGGTGGGAGTTTGAGGAGACGGTGCCGGGGTATCGTTTGGCGCGTTGTCAGGGTTTGCCGGTGGCTGGGTTGATTGCGCAGCCGGAGGATTCGAATGCGGCGGATCTGTGGGTGACGCATTTTTTGGCTGATGATATCGAGGCGACTGTTGCGCAGGCTCGTGAGTTGGGTGGCGCGGTGTTTGCTCCGCCGACGGAGGTGCAGTTGGGTTCGATGGCGTTGTTGGCGGATCCGGCGGGGGCGTTGTTTGGTGTGATTGAGCCGCATAGCGAGGAGGCTTTTGTCGCTGGTGGGGAGCCGGGTACTGCAGTGTGGCACGAGTTGACATGCACTAATCATTATGTGGAGGCTGTGGAGTTTTATTCGGAGTTGTTTGGTTGGGCGACTGCGAGTATCGAGGGTGCGCGGTATACGACGGCGTTAGCGGATGGGGCGGCTTTTGCGGGTGTGTGGGGTGGCCCGGAGTCGCATGTTCCGAGTTTTTGGAGCACGTATGTTGGTGTGAAGGATGCGGGGGCGGCGTGTGAGAAGGCTGTGGCTTTGGGTGGGGAGGTTGTGCGTGAGCCTTGGGACAGTGAGTTTGGGCGGATGTGTGTGGTTGCGGATTCGACGGGTGCGGCGGTGACGTTGTGCGAGGTCGATGAGCCTGTTGTGGAGGGTCATGAGGGTGATCCTTTGGCGGGGATCGATTTGAGCAATCTGTCCTGACGTCGCGGGGGTTTAGGCGCGTAGGTAGGTGGCGGCGTCGCGGTGGCGGCGTCGTGCTTCGGTGGGGACGATGATCATGTGGTCGGCCACGTAGGTTTCGACGGTGATGTTTGTGTTGTCTGTGTTGGGGTGGAGTTCGGCGTAGGGCTGTACTCGTGTGTCGTGGCTGCCTTGTTGGATGAGGGTTGTGGGCCATGCGCCGGGTTGGGGGAGGGTGACGTCGCGTCGGTAGGCGTCAGGCAGTCCGTTGAGGGTGAGCAGGGGGCGGGTGGCGACGAGGCGGTCTTGTGGTTGCGCTGCGATGAGTGCGAGGGCGGCGCCGGCGGAGGCCCCGTACCAGGCAAGCGGGGTGCTGTTCTGATTTTTAGAGCTTGCTGGAACTTCAGAACTGTCCTGCCCACTGTTTGTGCTTTGTTCGCGCGCCCAGGCGGCGGCCTCCCGCACCTGTTCGACGGCGTCATTTAGTGGGGTGGGGTAGAGGGGATAGTCGACGTCGAGGATGGTGATTCCAGTTAGTTGTGCCAGCGCTGCGACTTCGGGGTGCCATGCGTGGTCGCGGGATGCGCCGTCGCCGCGCCAGAAGCTACCGCCGTGGAGGGCGATGCCCCACCGTCCGGTGGGGGTGGCAGCAATGGTGCCGGATCCGGTGGGGGTGAAGACAGTGCCGTATGGGCTGGTGGTGGCGGTGATTCCGTCGATCCATGCGTGGCCGGGCATGGTGTGGTCGAGGGCGGAGCCGAGCAGCATCATGGCGGTGTGGGTGAGGCGGTCGGGCAGGCGCGCGGCCCACTGTTCTAGCTCCCCGGCGGCCTGTTCTAGCTCCTCACCATCCTGCTGCCGGCCCCAGGGCGCGGCGGCGTCCGGCTGGGGGTGGTGCTCCCCGAAGTACCACTGCAGTTGGGACAGCTGTTCCTCATCGCTCAAGGCGTGCTCGATGCTCATGCTTGACCATCGTAGATGCAACTAGCTCGACAATGTATCCCGCGGCGGCGAGAATCATCGGCAGCCCAACCCCGACCCATAGTATGGTGTGCCAGGTTTCGGGTTCGATGGGCTGGCGTAGGGTCCGACCATGCGGGTGACCTGCTGCAGCTCCAGTACCGGTGTGCTCATGGTAGAAGTTCTACCAGATTGTTAGTCGGCGCTCCGGATCAATCCACATAGGGCTGGACTCGTCTGTATCGGGGAACGCTTCGTAAAACTCTGGAATGTTCGCCGCGATCACATTGCAGCGGAACTCCGCAGGGGCGTGAGGATCCATCGCTAGCAACTGCGCAGCCATCTCCGGACGGACCTTATTGCGCCACACACGCGCCCAGGAATTAAACAGCTCTACATAGTTCGGCTGCTCGCCCCGCTCCTCCATCAGGTTTCGGTACGCCACCACAGCAATACCCAAACCGCCCAGGTCACCAATGTTCTCGCCTAGCGTAAAGCGACCGTTCACCCCAGCCGACGCGGCGTCAGTGCCCTCAGCACCCGCAGAACCCTGCAACGCCGACGGAACCAGCCCATCAAACTGCTCCACCAGCACCTCAGTCAAGGACTCAAACGCGGCACGATCCTCATCCGACCACCATGAATTCAAATTCCCGACCTCGTCATACTTCGAACCCTGGTCATCAAACCCATGGCCAATCTCGTGACCAATCACAGCACCAATCGCGCCGAAGTTCGCGGCCGGATCCGCATCAACATCGAAGAAGGGCGGCTGCAGAATTGCCGCAGGGAACGTGATGTCATTGACCACCGGATTATAAAAAGCATTCACCGTCTGCGGAGTCGTCACCCACTCATCACGATCCGCCGGCTTGCCAACCTTCGACAAAGAATAATCATGATTCCACTCACTACCAGCACGAACATTGGCCACCACGTCCGCACCCGACGCGGAAAACTCCAAACCCTCATAATCAATCCACGTCTCGGGGTAGCCAATCTTGGCCTTAAAGCTTCCCAACTTCACCAACGCCTTCTCGCGCGTCGCCTCAGTCATCCACCCCAACTGGCTGATCCGCTGGCGGTAAGCATCCAGCAGCTGCTCAACCAACCCATCCATCGCAATTTTTGACGCCGCGGGGAAATGTCGCCGCACAAACTCCTTGCCGATCGAAAAACCGACCAGGTTCTCCGCCAAACCAACAGCACGCTTCCAACGATCCCGCTGCTGCGTCGCCCCCGTCAGCTGGGTGCCAAAGAACTCAAAGTTCGCCTTCGAAATCTCATCCCGCAGCAAACCCGCACGCGAGGCAAGAATGTTCCACTTCGCCGCCAAAATAAAATCAGGCAAGCGCTCCTCAGTAAGCAAACCATCAAGATGCGTCAGATAATCCGGCATCGCATTATTAATAGGCCAATCCGCCTGCGCACCCATCGCCAACAACAACTCCTGAGCGCTGCCCGGCAAGTCAGCAACCGTACCCGGGTTAAAACGAGCCTCCGCGTCGCGCGCCGCAACCACATCCACATGGCCCCGCGCCAGATCAGTCTCTAGGGCAATAATGCGATCCGCTAACACAGCAGCCACCGCGGCGTCATTATTTTTTGTTGCTCCATTATTTTCTGTGGAGTCATTATGTAACGCAGCCCCATCAGCATTGCCTGCAAGCTCACGCTCCGCCGACGCCCACTCGCCCGCCAAAAACTCCTTCACAAACGGCAACATCCGAGCAATATGCGCACGATACGCCTCCAACACCGGCGCATGCGAAGCCTCCCGATAATAAGCCTCATCCGGCAACCCCAACCCCGACTGATACACATACAAAACAACCTGCTCATCAGCCGCCGACTTCGCTACATAACACGCCACCGGCCCCCCAACCCCCACACGATCCAGCTGACCCGCACCCCGCAGGAAATCCGCAACCGACGCGACGTCAACAAGCGAAAAATCATCCGCCAACGCCTCCACCCCAGGAATCGCCGACTCGTCCATAAAACTCTGATACAGCGCGCAAGCTAAACCATCCCCCTCACGCACAATCGCATGAACCTGCTCTTCCGCCTGGTCACGCAACTGATGAAAATTACCATCCGACGCCCGATCCGCCGGAATCTCATGAGTATCCAACCAACGGCCATTAACTGAGCGGTAAAGATCATCCATGGGCGGTACTTTAGTGGGTATGTATCAACTGAGGCCAATTGTGCGCTACCCACTGTGGTCCGCCGTCATCGGCATATTTATCGTCGTCATGGCGCTACCTGCAGTCCTCGTGCTCAGCCACAAAAACCCCACCACATACAGCGAAGTTGAAGTGGGCGCTGGATTCTACGACTTCCCCGCCATCCCTATCGTCAAACCCGACGGCAAACCCCTACGCTGCGAAGACGGCCCCATGGTCATCGGAAAATCCTGGCTGTGCGAAGGCACATTCCTCACCGGCTACATTGTCGAAGAAATTGAAGATAATGACGCCGCGAAGGAACTGGCCATCAGGCGCCTCACCCGTGGGCTGCGGGACGAAGCCGCCGCCGCAAGCAACGGCCCCGACGTACCCGTCGGCGGTGTGTACACCCAACAAGGCCCAGCCCTCATCCTGGACATCGAAGACAATGAGGAACTGACCGCCATGATCCCCTACACCCACATCAACCCCGACGTGCTCACCCCGGAACAAAAAGAAGAAATCGACAAACCAGACTCCGACCTCGCTAAATCCTGGCTCGTCGCCTACGTCCAAGGTGACGCCCCCTACAGGGAACTCGTCGCACAAACCTTCGCCGGCGCAGGCATCCTCCCCGACGACGCCGACCTGCCCGCCATCCCCGACATCGAGGTGAAAGCATGAGCAAAATATCCTTCTGGTCCCTCTGGATCACCCTGGCCATCGGCACCATCGTCGGCATAAGCCTCCTGCTCGGCATCGGAGTCATGCAATCCTGGTCCGCCGTCATGCTCGGCGTCGCACTCTCAGTAGTTGAAGTATCCCTCTTTGTCCTATTGCTGCGCCTGCTACCCCAATGGCCCCAAGGGAAATCGTGGTGGCTACTACCCGCGCTACTGTGGGGCGGGTTCGCATCCATGGTCATCATCTTCGCCACTGGAACGAGCGCCTCCACTCTCATGATCATGTACGGGCTCGACATGTTCGAAGCCTCCATGGGCGGCGCCTATCCCGAAGAAGCAGTCAAAGCACTCGGCGTATTCCTAGTCCTGACTGCATACCGCAACTTCAACCGCCCGTGGCACGGACTTGTGGTCGGTATCGTCGTCGGCATCGGCTTCGAAGTCGTCGAAAACACCTTCTACGGTGGCACAGGCGCTGTGCTCGACCCAGTTTCTGACGTCGCGGGAACCCTCAGCATGTGGGGCATGCGCACCATTTTTGGCCCCGGCATCCACGGTATGCTCAGCGGCATCGCCGGATGGGGCATTGGCCTAGCATTGTTCAGTGCCCAACGCGGCGTCATCTGGCGGCTTAGTCAAGTATGTGGGTGGCTGTTTCTCGCGTTTGCATGCCACTTCACCTGGAATATTCAATGGCCATCGGAAGACACATCGGTCATGGTGATGGTGTGCGTCGGGGTCGTTATGTACGGCACCGTCATTGGTATTGTTGCGTACTCGTGGAAGAAGGCGAAGAAGCCGGACTTTGCGATGGTCCACTACTGAGCGCAGTGTGCGGTTCTACCTGAGTGCAGCGTAGGGTGCTGCGTTGTTCGTGCGTCTATTTCTGGGGACTGCACTGCGTGCTCATTCGTAGGGATTGCTGGGGCAAATTACAAAAAATGTGACAAATGTGGTCAATGTTACGCGTGTTGAAGATGTGAAAGTTGTGTATTTGCGGTACGTTCGTGGGTATGAACTTTTCGCTCCGGCTCCGAACAACACTCGCGCTAGTGATGTCCGCCGTCGTCGCTGTCGTCGCACTCGTAAACGTCAAAGCCGACGCATTCGGCATCAACTCTCCCTCAGGAATTGACGTCGCAAGCTGGCAACACCCCGGCGGCGCACCCATCGACTGGAACGCTGTCGCAGCCGACGGCCAAAAGTACGCCTTCATCAAAGCAACCGAAGGCGTCGGTTACCTCAACCCTCACTTCCTAGAAGACACCAAGGGTGCAGCAGCCGCCGGCATGCTCGTCGGCAGCTACCACATGGCCCGCCCAACCCAAAGCGCATCCCTACAAGCAGCCGAGTACGCCGCAGCCCTCGCCACCATGCCGCAGCCCTCCCTGCCCCCAGTACTCGACATCGAGTACGCCGACGGTGTAGGCCCCGTCGCGATGCAAAACTGGGTCCGAGAATTCCTCAGCGAACTCACCCGCCTCACCGGCCGTACGCCCATGATCTACACCTACCGCTACTTCTGGGAAAACGAAGTCGGCAACACCACCGAATTCAACAACTACCCACTCTGGATGGCCGCGTACCAGTCGCAGCCCCCGACCGTCCTACCCGGCGGCTGGGACTACATGACCTTCTGGCAGCGCACCAACGACCTCCAGGTCTCCGGAATGCCAACCGTCACGGACGCCAACCTATTCAACGGCACTGAGTCCGACCTCGACGGCTTCGCAGCAGGAATGAATGTCAACCTCGGTGGATTGCTGACCCCCGGAATTGACCTGGGCCGCACCACTGCACAGCTTGAAGCCCTCGGAAACAAAAACCCCGAACTAGTTGGTGCGATCCTCGCACTGGGCGCTGGCATTGTGGCAGTCTCCACCGTCATGACCGTCGCCCAAAACAACGGCATCGACGTCGGCATGGCTAAGCAGATCGCAGAACAGGCAGAAACACTGGCTAAAGCTGGTCAGCTGCCAACAGGCGACCTGCAGACGATGCTGGCGGTCGGCGACTACACAATCGGCGACCTGCTGATCCTGCTGAAGAACGCTTTGAAGGTTGCCCGCGAAGCTGGACTGATCTAAGAAGCTCACCTGATCTGACGTAGCCGCAGCGAACTGGAGAGCCCGTCACTCCTTGGGAATATGTCCCGGGGGTGGCGGGCTTTGTCAGTGAATCGCTTACAAAGGTGTGGGGGAAGCGGTTGCGTTGGTGCGGTGGTGCGGTCCGCATCATGGGCAAGGATCAGTCCGCCTTGTCAGCAAATCACTAACAAAAACCGGCAGGCCCCGCCCCCACAGCCTCGCAGCAAACAAGACTGCAGCCAGCACAAAACCTACCGGCCAAACACGACCCAACGGCCGCACCAAAAACTAATCGTCGTCGGACGTCTTCATCGGACCCGGGGTCCACAACCCAGATCGCGTCATCAACTCCGTATCAACCTTTGCTTCCTTGGGATCCTCCCCAAGGCTATTCTTACGCAGCTCGTAGCGCTCCAAAGAACCCCAATCGCGCTGCCAGTCATTACGCAAGTACGAAGGCACCTCGATGGAGTAGTTGATAGCCTCCGCAACACCCATAATGCCGCCACCGTTGTAGTCCTGCCAGGGGCTCAACGTAATCTTGCCGGGGCGGTCCGGGGAGACACGGAACTGCGGCACATTAGTCACACCGGCATAATGACCAAACGGTGTTTGGCAGGGGAACTGCAGCGCAACTGACCAGTCCAACAGCGATGGCGTATCACCAACAAAGTCGTTCAAGCTCGACAATGTCGGAATACGCGGCGGCGTGAACGCAACCCACTGATCCGGATCCAGGCTGGTGTCCTCCACCACGATTCGAACCACATTCGCTTCCGGTGCAATCCGATCAAGCGGTACCCGCAGGTTGCGCCAGGAAGGCTCCGGGCCAATATCAATCGGCTCGATCTCGCCCAAAGGTTTCGTGGTGCCATTTTCGGTGACACCATATTCAACAACTAGCTTCTGCCCATCTTGCAGAACACCGTTGATGTTGTGGTGCTTGATGCGGCCCGCTGCTGAAACAACGAGTAGCGGCTTGTCCTCACTGTGCTCCGGCAGTTCGTACCACTGGGTGGTGGTTTCTGCCGGGTATTGCAGGCCTTCGGTGTAGCTACCGACGACAGGAATCTGCGTGTAGTCCAGGCCGAATGGCAGGCGGGCCTTGGATCCGTTGATACCTTCCTCCCACCGGAAGCCACCGCTGAGGCCGGATGCCTGGCCGGCGGTGGTGCCGCTGTTGGTGTCTTCGTCGGTGGAACCTGCGATTGATCCCGCACTTTGGGTGGAGGTGTCTACGCCTTCGGGGTCAATGTAGGTGGGGATGTTGTTGGGTTTGAAGTTTCGGGAATCGTCGGTGGTGAGGGATTGCCCGAGGTCGCCATTTGTGGGCTGCAGGAAGGAGTCGTTGGTGTTGGTTTCCACCAGGGCCTCTTCCGCGAGGCCGCATTGTTGGCCCGCGAATGTGCGCAGGTTACCCAGGCCGATGGAGTAGGCGGGGTATTGCGAAATGAATGCCTTGCCGAGGCTGAGCAAAGAGAACGCCAGGACGAGGGTGGAGACGACTGCGATCGGTGCGGTGATGATGCCGCGGGTGGGTCGCGACGTCGAACGCATCGGAATTTTTGACGTTGCGGGGGCTGGTGTCGCAGTGTTTGCTTCGGCGCCGGTGTGGGGTTCTTTGGAGGAGTTTCGGAGGGTTTGTACCGCCGCAGCAAGCAGGACCATGAGTGCGATGAGCAGCATGACGGTGGAAGCTTCGATGCCCTTGAATTGGATGGTCTTGTCCCACCAGGGGATGCCGTAGCTGGAGACGTACCACCAGCCGTTGGTGGAGGACAGGGCGATGGCCAGCAGGAATAGTAGGGCGCCGATGAAGAGGGTTTGGTTGCGGGCAGATTGTGCGACCATGTGGGCTGCGGCGACCGCTGCGAGGGCGGCAAGCGCTGCGCCGATGCCGGCGTATACACCGAAGTGGTGGGTCCACTTGGTGGGGGTGAACATCATGAAGAACATGGTGCCGAAGAAGACCATCATGAGGCGGTGCGAGGGGCCGGCAGCCGCGCCGGGGACTTTGCCGTTGCGGAGGACCGATGCCAGCACGATTGCGAGGCAGGTCAGCATCATTAGGACTGCAAAGCGGCGGGTGAAGGAGCCGTCCACTGTCTGTTGCATGAGGGTTTGGTAGCGGACCCATTCGCTGTACCACGCCAGGGATGGGCCCTTGGCGCTGCGGACTTTGATGGCCTCTAGAACACCTGCGAGTGTCTGGTCGCCGAACACTGCGAGGAGGATGGCGGTTCCCGATGCGAGGAAGGGGGCGAGCATGGCGGCGATGGCGACGCGGCGTCGTGAATTATTTTCTTTGCGCCCTTGGTCGTTGGTGCGTTTGCGGGGGGCGCGGCGTTGAACGACACGGATGAGTGAGGGTAGGCCTGCGAGGAGTGCGGCGACCGCCATGAGACCGGTGGGGCCTGCACCGAGGGAGATGGTGGCGATGATGACGCCGACCGCGGCAGGTAGCAGGCGGGAAGTGGCGATGGCGCGTTCGATACTGACCCATGTCAGCAGTGCACCGAGCGCGATGACCGGCTCGGGGCGGAGGCCATTGTTGTAGACGATCCAGAAGCCGAGGAAGGACAGTGCGGCGGTCCATTGGGCGACGGCGCGGGTGCTGATTTGCGTGCCGAGGCGGGGTAGGACTTCGCGGGAGATGATGAACCAGGTGATCAGGGCGGCGATCAGCTCCGGTAGGCGCATCCAGATGCTGGCTGTGGATACTTGGGCCATGGCGCCGAGGAGGTCATAGTAGGGTGCGCCGAAGGGGGATTCGGGCACGCCGAACCAACGGTAGTAGTTGGCCATGTAGGTGGCGTCGTGGGAGACGCGGGCCATGGTCAGCAGGTAGCCATCGTCGGAGGTATTGGCGCCGAAGATGTACCAGTAGCCCAGGACTGCGGCGACGGTGACGTCGATGATGCGGGGCTTGTACCAGTTGAGTGGGAGGATTCGGCGGGAGGAGCGCCCGTCGGTGGTGTCCATCAGGTGGAGGCAGATGAGGGAGATGATGAGGAGGGCGACACCCCCAAACATGGTGAGGTATTTCCACAGGGTGGGTGAGGAGGTGAAGCGGGAGTTCACTTCGGTGGTGGCGTGGAGTCCGTCGGTGGTGACTTGGGTGGGGTCGAGTTCGGTGTAGAAGCCGGTGACTTGTGGGCGGACGTCGCCTTCGATGGTGCCTTGGAATTTGGTGCCGGGGACTTCGACGGTGGTTTCCGTGGAAGTGGAGCTGATGCTTAAGACCGCATCTTCGGGGAGTTTTTGCAGCTCATCGGCGCTGAGTTCTAGGGGGACTTGGTTGCGGACGATGACGTCGACTCCGCTGTCTGTCGAACGCACAAACAGGCCGCGGGCTGTGGGATCCTTGGAGTCAGCCGGGAGGGTGCCCAGAACCAGGGATTGGCCTTCGTTTAGCTTGTTGACGTCGCGGAGCGGAATGTCGGCGCTCCAGGTGACGGGCGCGTAGGAGATGAGGGGGGAGGTGAGGGAGCCGACCTCCTCTTGCGGCCATGACACTTCTGACTGCACTTGGTTGACAGGCATGAAGGGTGTGAGCACAAAGAGGATGAATCCGGCGATGCCGCTGATGATGGCGGCTAGCTGGATTCCCTTTGCTGGCTGCGGAGCTTCTACTGTAGACACGCGGGTAATTCTACAGGTCGCCCTGTGCGGTGCTGGGGATGCTGCGGTGGGGTGGGGGTGGTGTGGGTTTTACATGGGGAGTTTGCTGGCGACGACGAAGGGGCCGACCTGTTGCGTGCGCCAGCCTTGGAAGGCTTGGGGGTTGAAGTAGATGCCGCGGAATCGGACGTTGGGGTTGTTGGGGTAGATGTCTTCGGCGAGGTCGTATTTCCAGCCGGTGCTGGAGGTGTCATTGGTTTGGCCCCGGAAGATGAAGACGTCTGGTGCGCGCCAGGGGAGGTCGTCGATGGAGCGGTTGAAGTTTTTCGGCGCGGTCCATGATGTGGAGGCAAGGTGCTCCACGGCGTCATTACGTTTGTCGAATTCCCCGAGGGGGTTTGCGTAGTGGGAGGTGAAGGCTTGGAAGCCGCGGTAGGGGTAGTAGGACATGAAGTTTTGTTCGTCGGTGAGGACGACAGTTTCACCTGGTTCGTAGCCCCAGTCTTTGAGGGTTTTGTCGATGGTGGCGTAGTAGGTGGCGGAGTCGGGGGCGTTTTTGTCGCCGCGTTCGCCGTAGCCGTCGGTGTCGGTGTAGGCCATTTCGATGGCGTGGGAGATGCGGTTGGGGATCTGTTGGGCGTAGCTGAGGCCGGCGATCGCCAGGATTGCGACCATGACGCGGGTGACGGTTGTGGCGGTGGCGGGGCGGGTTACTGCGGGGTAGAAGCGGGGGATTTCGACGAGGCGGAGTTCGGCGAGGGCGAGCATGCCTGCGGTTGCGAGTTGGATGGTGATGATTGCGTCCAGGCGGAAACCGAGCAGTGTTTTGCCTGATAGGGACACGATCATGGAGGTGACGATCCACCCGTAGAACACGATTTGGGCGATCAGCATGGAGCGCACGTCCGGATCGGCGATGCGGACGATGAGGTAGGCGAGGCCGAGGAGGCAGAGCAGGCCGACGAGGTTGAACTGCAGCATCGGCATGGGCACTTGGGCGCCGCTTGGGGGCAGGTAGTGCATGGCGGTGGCGCCGGAGTGCGGCTGGCCGCTGAGGATAGCCGTGAGGTAGGGCGCCCACACGGTGGAGGCGATGAGGGCGGAGCCGGTGCCGATGATGAGAAGCCGCAGGAGGGGTTTGATGCTGTGGTCGAAAACGACGGCGAACAGCGCCGCCATGACGCAGACGGAGAGCGCGACGACGGCGGTAAACAGGGTGTACATGGCGGCGGACACACCGATGTAGAGGGTGAGTCCGATGAGTGACCAGAGGTTGCCGGTGAGTGCTCGGCGCATCATGACGGTGGCGGCGGGTACGCCCATGGTGATGATGGCGGCGTAGGGTTCGTCGGCGCTCATGACGATGGTGATGGAGGTGGTGACGAGGGCGATGCCACTGGCGACGGTGAGGCTACCGCAGATGCGCTGCCAGACGGGGACGAGGATGCTGCCCGCGGTGGCGAGGGAGATCAGCGCCCAGGGTTGGAACACTTCCCAACCGGGGATGCCCAGGAGGTTCGCAAGCCGGCCGCCGATCCAGAACCATGCCCCTGGGTAGTAGGAGGGCATGTCGATGTAGTTCATGTCGGATAGGTGGCTGGTGTAGCCCATCCAGGTGAGGAATTGGGTGCGGAAACCCTGGTCGACGTTGATCCCGTCGAGGTAGAGGCGGGTCGCGGATAGGGGGATACCGAGGGTGGTGATCACCAGCGCGGCGGGGGAGAGGTAGAGGACTGCGTGGCAGAACAGTGTGTAGGGGCGGGTGCGGCGTTTGTGCCCGAGTGCGGCGCAGCCGCTGGCGACGGCGACGATGATGACGGCACCGGCGGTGGCCAGTGCTTTGGTTTGTTCTGAGTTCGCGAACGCGGGGAGGCTGGTGGTTTTGAGGATTTTCCAGGCCAGGAGGGTGAGGATGGCGGCGCCTAGGCCTGCCACGAGGATCCCGAGGAGGGTGCGGGGCATGTCATGACGGTCGAGGTCGTAGTCCTCGCAGACGCTGCGGGCGGGCAGGCGGAGTGGCGTGGAAGGCGTCATGGTGTTTTACTTTACCGCCCCACCAGCGCGGTTTCGTGTACTGGTGGGCGGCGGAACAACCGTGGTTTAGAACGGGAGTTTACGGAAGATGGGCTTGGGGATGTGCTGGAGGACCATCATCACGTATTGGAAGAGGGGGTGGACCCACACGGTGTCTTTTTTATTAATGACGCCGTCCACTACAGCCTTGGCGACATCCTCACGGTCGACGGTGAGCGGCGCTTCTTCAACATCGGCGCTCATCTTGGTGCGGACTTGGCCGGGGCGGACGAGGAGCACGCGGGCACCGAACTCGCGGAGGGCTTCACCGAGTTGTTCGTAGAAGCCGTCGAATCCTGCTTTGGTGGAGCCATAGACGAAGTTGGAGCGGCGAACTTTAACACCGGCGACGGAGCTGAGTGCGACGATGGTGCCGTGGCGTTGGGCTTTCATCTTTTGGCCCAGCAGCACGCCAACGCTGACGCCACCGGTGTAGTTGATTTGTGCGGATGCGACTGCTTTTTCTTGGTTTTGCCACAGTTCTTCGGCATCACCGAGGGTACCGAATGCGACGATCGCGACGTCAACTTCGCCGTGTTCCCACGCGGCGTCAATAACCTTTGGGTGTGAGGAGAAGTCGGTGGCGTCGAAGTCGATGACGTTGACAGCGGTGGCACCGGCGGCCTCGATTTTTTTGACCGCGGCGTCGAGGTGACTGGAGGTTTTGCGAGCTGCGAGAGTGACGGTGGCGGAGCCGGAGGAGAGGAATTCTTCGACGATTGCCAGGCCGATGTCTGAAGTTCCGCCCAGCAGGAGGATGTGTTGGGGTTTGCCGACGGCGTTAATCATGAATGGTGTCCTTTTAGATTATTGACGATCGAATAGCGATTGTGAACGGTTGAACGTCCTGGTCGTTGGCGACCGGCAGGGTTGTAGCCGGTGAGCAACGAAGGCCTATACGGGCTGTTTAGAGCTTCAGGCGACGCGACATGTCGGAGGCGAAGACGCCGTGGGGGTCGATCGCGTTGCGGGTCTTCAGCCAGCCGTCGAGCTCGGGGTACATTTTGTGGAAGTTTTCCGCGGAGGTGCGGGATTCCTTAGCGAGGTAGAGGCGGCCACCGAATTCCATGACGCGTTTGTCGAGCTCGTCGAGGAATGCGCCAAGGCCAGGTTTGATGGGGAAGTCCACGCAGACGTTCCAACCGGGCATCGGGAAGGACAAGGGGGCCTTATTGCCTTCGCCGAACAGCTTGAACACGTTGAGGGCCGAATAGTGGCCGCTGCTTTGGATATCGCGGATGATTTCCTTGAAGGGTTCCACTGCTTCGCGCGGGACGATGAATTGGTACTGGAGGAAGCCCTTGGAGCCGTAGCCGCGGTTCCATTCACCAATGAGGTCGAGGGGTTGATAGAACTGCGTGAGGTTCTGCACCTTGTTTTTGTAAGTGCCGGACTTTAGCCACCACAGTTCGCCGACGGCAATCATGGACAGCTTGTTCATGGTGAAGTTCGGGAAGATATCCGGAACCGTGATCAGCTGCGGGGCATTGAACTTGAGGGGCTGTTTCGCCAGTTTGGGTGAGAGTTCTTCCAGCTGGGCCAAGGTGGCTAGCGAGCCGCGGGAAATGGCGGCGCGGCCCAGTTTGGGTTCCGGGGAAATGGCGTCGAACCACGCGGAGGAGTAGGTGTAGTTCTTCTCGGAACCATCGGAGTGGAATTCGATGGTTGCATCGAGGTTCGGGGTGAGGTCACCGTCTGCGATGAAGTAGGCGGTTTCGGTGCGCGTCATTTTAATTTGTGCACGCAGGATGATGCCGGTCAGGCCCATTCCTCCCACAGTGGCCCAGAAGAGCTCCCCATTGGGATCGTCGGGGGTGCCGTTGGGCTCGAGGTGGAGGACGCGGCCGTCAGCGACGAGCAGTTCCATTGATACGACGTGGTTGCCGAAGGAGCCCGCGGAGTGGTGGTTTTTGCCGTGAATGTCCGGGCCGATCGCGCCGCCGATGGTGACCTGGCGGGTGCCGGGCAGTACAGGAACCCACAGGCCGTAGGGCAGTGCGGCCTTCATCAGCTGGTCGAGGGTGACGCCGCCGTCAACGTCCACGATGGCGGTTTCGGTGTCGATGGAGTGGATGACGTTCAGCGGCTGCATGTCGACTACGACGCCGCCGGCATTTTGCGCGGGGTCACCGTAAGAGCGGCCCATGCCACGGGCGATGATGCCGCGCTTGAGGTGGTCTGGCTTTTCCGAGTTTTGGTCCGCTACCAGCTTGACGGCTTCGATGATTTTCTCGACGTCGGGGGTGGAAAGTACCTCGGCGGTGGTCGGGGCGGTGCGGCCCCAGCCTGTGAGCTTGCGAGCTTCTGTGTTCAAGCTGCCGTGGGCACCGTGCGAAGCTTCTTGAGCGACGGTGCTGGTCGTGCTTGTGTTGCTAGTCATTGTTTCCCAGGCTACCCGCTTTTTGTTGCTAGTTGGTTGTCGGCGCCTAGGGGCACGGGAGTGTGTTGTGTTGGAGGTTGGGCTTGGTATCAGGTTGGGGGAGCTAGGCGGGCGGGTGGATGTGTTCCACGACCCGATTGGGGATAACAGAAGGGGCGAAAGTTAACTTTTGGGGCGTTTGTTGCAGATTTTGTAGAAAATTTTTTATGCCGGTCGACCTGCGAAAACGGAGATTTCTTCAAAATTTTTTCGCTCAGGCTGAAACATTTTCGAATCCTGATCGATAGAGTGAGTGAAGGACGGCGCGGCCGGCAAGAGGCCCGCCAACACATGAAAGGACTCGATATGACCGAGCTCATCCAGGACATCGCCAAGGTTTTCACCAGCCTCTTCGCTCACTCCTCCGGCATCGCAACCCAGTTCGTTGCAGATGTCACCAAGTTCCTGACCACCTTCTCCAAGTAATTTCCGGACGCTAGTCCAAAGATTTTCCTGAAAGGATTAACATGAACGACTTTCTCAACAACTTCGTGAACATCTTCACCCACCTCGGCAATGGTGTTCTTAACGCTCTCAAGGACCTCATCAGCAACATTGGTGCTGTGTTCACCTCCTCCAAGTAATTTCTTGGACAGGGTGCAAAGCCCTGCATGAAAAGTGCCCCGCTGGGTTTTCCCAACGGGGCATTTTCGTCTTTATTCTCAGGCGTGCCAAAAAGTGTGCATCTTGGCCTACTGCCGCAGCATTTCCCCAGGTCGCGGTCTTCTAGGTGGTCAAGATGCACACTTTTTGGCACAACCACTTTGTTTAGAGGTCCATGATGGTTCGGATCTCCTCTGGGAGCTCCTCCTGTGAAGAAATCTGCGGTCCCTCATAGGCATTAAGGATCTCATACACGCGCGTCCGGCTGGCACTGTCCAAGATGGGCAGCTCCTGCGCCATCATCATGGTCATCTCGTTACTGAGCGGAGTGTTGGTTTTCTCCGCGGCCATGTGGACCGACTCTTGGGTCTTCTTCTTGAAACCGAACATGTGTAAAACCCTACCGCCTGAAGATGAACAATCGCTGCACAACAAAATTGATGACGGTCGCCGTGCCCTGCGCCAAAATGAATGCAACGCCTGAAGCGATGACGTCAGGCATCATGTCATCGAGTGCGTGGTATCCCAGGGTGTAGCCGCGGACGTTGACGAAGTAGGTCAACGTGTACAGCAGAGCAACCGCTAGGAAGCGCCGCATGGAGGGTTCTGCTTTGAACGTCCAGCGGCGGTTGATCATGTAGGCGGTGATGGTGCCTGCAATAAACCCGATGGTGCGGGCGACGTTGGTTGATGTACCGAAGGCGAACTGGCTGAGCATGGTCAGGCCGAGATCGGGGATGGCCGATAGCGCGCCGGAGATGATGAACTTCAGCCCCTGGGTGGACACCTTGTCGGCAGCCTGTTGGGCGTCGACTTCGTCCTCGCCGATGAGCAGCGGTGCGGCCGCACCGGTGGCGATCGTCAACTCCAGTTCGTCTTGCATACTGGGCTGCTCAGATTCATGCAGCCCGTGCTGGAGCGTCTCACCCTGCCCGTGCGCCTGGGTGGGTTCTTGTGCGTCGTCGGGAATGTCCTGTGCCATATCCGCCATCTCTCGTGTGCTCGTTATCGCTGGTAGAGGCCATTGCCGAAGAAGCCGGCTGAACTGTGGCCTAGTGTCTGCCGGGCTAGTGTCCGCCGGGTCGCTCGAAGTGCTCTTTGCGCCCCATCTGGTGCAGCTTCAACCATTGTTTAAAACCGTTGACGTCGCGTCGCTGAACGAGGAAGAACCACGCGAAGCGCGCATATTCTTGCGGTAGCAGACGCCGCATGCCGGGCTGGTTCATGAGGAACCCGCGGTTGCGGTAGGTGAAGAAGCGTTTGCCTTCGTTGTCTGGGTATTGAGTGTGCATCCGGCCGCCCAGGATCGGTTTAAACTCATCGGAGCCATCCGGGTGCAGGTAAGCGGCAGACAGACAGGTGCCGAATTTCAGGCCGCTGCGGCTCAGTCGCCGGTGGTATTCAACTTCATCGCCACGGATAAACAGGCGGTAGTCGGGCACACCGATGCGTGCCATTGCGTCAGCGGAAATAAGAGCGCCATTAAACAGCGATGCGATGTTCGGAAGAAAGTCCTGCTCTTCGACAGGATGCTTGGGGTCGAATAGCTCACTGCGGTAGCGGCGCCATTCAATACCCCTACGCAGCGGGAACGCAAGTTTATCCGGTTCGGCAAGGTTACAGACCACTGGGGAGACCTCGTCCAAACAGTGCCGGGTTGCGCAGTCCATAAGGGTGGCGAGTACCTCGGTGTTTTCGGGGCGGCCGTCGTCATCGGCGCACCACACAGCCTCCGCGCCCAAAGCCAAGGCTTGCAAGAAGCCGTAGGCGAAACCACCGGCACCGCCCAAGTTGGTTGCGGAAGGAAGGTAGACGCCGCGATCCCCCGCGACGTCATTAAGCAAATCGCGAACTGCATCCTCGCAACCATTGTCCACAACAATCACCCACTCAACGGGTCGCGTTTGATTGGCGACGACGTTGAGGGATGCGCGCAGCAGGTCAACGCGCTTGTGGGTGACGATCACCGCAGCGACCCGCGAGTCTGCTTTAAGCATCGGGGGACTCCTCCAGCTTCTCTTCTTCCATGCGGGCCAGAAGGCGTCGAACGTGATCGGCTGCGCCTTTACCCTCGTAGGATTCCACAATGTCATCGACGGCACCGGCTTCACGAATGGTGCCATGGTCCACCCACAGTGCAGAGTCACACAGCTGGGCGAGGAAGTCATTCGAGTGCGACGCGAACACCAAGATTCCGGAGCGTTCCACCAGCTCCTCCAGGCGCTTGCGTGCCTTCGCCATGAACGCGGCGTCAACAGCACCGATACCCTCATCGAGAAGGAGGATCTCCGGTTCGATCGACGTCACCACACCCAACGCCAAACGGATACGCATACCAGTCGAATACGTGCGCAGAGGCATCGCAAGGTACTCGCCCAGCTCGGAAAACTCCGCAATCTCATCCATCTTCTGCTTCATCTGCTTGCGGGTCTGCCCCAAGAACAAGCCGCGGATGATGATGTTTTCGTAGCCGGAAATCTCCGGATCCATACCGACACCCAGGTCAAACACCGGGGCGACACGACCGCGAATATGCGCAGAGCCACGAGTCGGTTCATAAATGCCCGACAGCAACCGCAGCAGGGTGGATTTGCCGGCGCCATTATGGCCAACAAGCCCGACGCGGTCACCCTCGCGCAAATGCAGGTTGATGTCCTTCAACGCCTCAACGACGACAACATTGTCACTATTGCGACCAATGGCGCCGCCAGCGGCACCCAGGAAGGCCTTCTTCATGGAGCGGGACTTAGCGTCGAAAATGGGAAAATCAACGCACGCGTTATACGTATCGATGGAAACCATGGGTGTTGCCTTCCTAAACCCAGTAGGACACTCGGAAGCGCCACTGCTTCATAGCTAGTAATGCCAGGAGGAGCCCGGCGACGGTGCAGCACAGCACCACAATCCAGTTGAGGGCGTGGATAGGGGCGCCAATCATCGGAGCACGGATGACTTCCATGTAGTGGTACAGCGGGTTAAGCATGGCAATCTTCGCGCGCTCGCTGACCGCCCCACCCTGCTCGGTGAGGGTTTGGGTAGTCCACACAATGGGCGTGACATAGAACAGCAGCTGCGTCATCGCCTCCAACAAAGGGGAGACGTCGCGATAGCGCGTGGCGATGATGCCAAAGAACATGGTCACCCATACCCCGTTGACGATCAACAGCGCCATCGCGGGGATCGCCAGCAGCAGATCCCAACCCAAAGGCCGGGGGAACACCAGCATCAGCACAACCCAGATCACCATGTTGTGCATGAGGAACAGGGCCTGCTTCCACACCAGGCGGTAACAGTGCACCGACAACGCAGAGGGCAACTGCTTAATCAGGCCCTCATTGTCAATGAAGATGTCAGAACCCTCCTTGATGCATCCAGAAATAAAATTCCACATGATCAAGCCAACGGTAACGTGCGGAAGGAACTCCGCCACCGGGATTTTAAACAGGACGGAATACAAAAGCCCCAGCGCCAAAGCCATCACACCCGTAGCGATGGTGATCCACAAAGGACCCAGGACGGAACGCCGGTAGCGCTGCTTGATGTCTTGCCACCCGAGTTGGAGCCACAGCTCATGCTGGCGGAACCCCCTCACCAGGTCGTTAATCGCTGCCGAGAGCGTCTTTGACTGGGACGGTGGGGAATCCGCGGCGTCAACACGCGTCATGCGAGCAACGTCGGTTGGGCGGTTGGATGATTGGCCTAGCACAGTGAACCACCCTAGCCGCAAAGGCCGCTGCCAGGGGAGAAGCGCAGCCTTTAAACTCCTGTAAAGTGTCCTGCATGCCCTATGATGTTGCCTTCACTCGCGGACTGTACAGCAGCCTGAGCGACGGTTGGATCTACCTGAATGGGCAGAGTGCGCCGCAAATTCCCGAAAAGGTCAGTTCCGCTGTAGCGACCGCTTTTCGCACCTCGGCACAGATCGTTGACCCGGAGCCCGTGTCTGGTTCCCATTCGCGGGCGCTGCAGCAAGGATTGTTGGCAGGCTCGCATCATGTGGTGTCGGCGCGTAAAGCCATTGCGGACCTTGTGGGGGCGCGGCCCGACTGCGTATTCTTGGGCCCTAATCGCGAGAGCATGGTGGCGAGTTTCATCCGCGCTATGCGTCGCCGAGTGATGCGCCCTGGCGCTGGGGCTGTACTGACGTCCAGTTTGTCTTCTTCGGTTTATGACGTCGCGTTGGATGCGGTCGGCGTGCAGGGCGGGATTGGCGCGCAGGGTGTGCAAGGCCCGGTGGATGTTCGTGTGGCGTTGGCGGATTTGGGTAGCGGTTATGTCGACGAGCATCAGTTCACTGACCTTGTGGATGGATCTACCCGTTTGGTGGTTATTCCTGCTGCTCACAGCCTTGTGGGCACGGTGACTGATGTGCCAGCGATCGCCGAAATCGTGCGCTCGAAGTCCCGTGCGTGGACTCTAGTGGACGCATCGATGCTCGCACCGTACCGCCCAATCAGCTTTGAAACACTGGGCGTGGATGCGCTTGTTGTAGATTGCGCAGCCTTTGGCGGCCCGCAAGTGGCGGCGCTCGTACTACGAGACACCTCGATGCTGCAAAGGTTGGAACCCGTCGGGGGATCCTTAGAACACGGAGCACTGTCCAGTGGACTGCTAGGTGGTGTCTCAGCTATGGCCGACCACCTTGCGTCCCTCGGCGGCGAACCCACGGGAACGCGACGTCGTCGTCTTGCTCGTGCACTCGAGGCAACTGCCACATACGTCGACGAGCTCAACGAACAGCTGCTGTTTGCCCTGCAGAACCTCAGCCACGTGCATGTCGTTGGAGTCAGCGGCGACGCAGTGGACAGCCCACCCCCAGCAGGGCGCATCGGCCGCGTCAGTTTCGTTGTACCCGGAGTCGACGCCGACACCGTACACCGACGCCTCCTCAACAACGGAGTAGTCACGGAGGTTAACCCCCCAGACCGGTTGCTGGAGGCAATGGGCGCACAAGAAGCTGGGGGCAGCGTCAGTGTAGGGCTCGCACCCTACAACACTGCCGCGGACATCACCGCTCTAGCTAGGGCCCTGGCCTCACTAGGCTAGGGCGCCCAGCCGGCTGCACTGGGCCTGACTGGCTGGGCTAGAACCCGGCTTGCACCCAGCCGGCTGGGCTACCACTTCAGAACAATTTTCCCGCTCACCTCACCCGATCCAAGCAAACGGTGAGCCTCCGCGGCGTCATCAAACGGCAGCACAGTGTTGACCTGGTGGCGGATCGTGCCATCCGCATACATCGGCCACAACACACCCATCGTGTCGTGCACAATACGGGCCTTATCCTCCAAATCACGAGCCCGCAACGCTGTCGCAGAAATGGTGCCACGCTTGGCCAACAACTTGCCGATATTCAACTCGCCCTTAACCCCACCCTGCATACCAATGATCACCATGTGGCCATCCTTGGCAAGAGCCGTGATGTTGCTATCCAGGTACTTCGCACCGATGATGTCCAAAATGACATCAGCACGACCCTTCAGCTCCTCGGCGAAATCCTGCTCCCGATAGTTAATCGCAATATCAGCGCCAGCATCCCGGCACAACTGAAGCTTCTCCTCGGAACCTGCGGTCACCGCAACATTTAACCCGAGAGCCTTGCACACTTGAATCGCGCACAAACCGATTCCGCCAGCACCACCGTGGATCAACGCCAACTGACCCGCGCGAATCTTCGCGAGCATCCCCAAGTTGGACCATACCGTGCACGCAACCTCAACGATCCCCGCGGCCTGGTCAAAACTGAAACCCTCAGGAAGCGGAAGGATCTGTCCCTCCGGCACTGCAACAAGCTCCGCATAGCCGCCACCGGCAAGCAAACAACACACTTCGTCACCTTCAGCGAAGCTGGTATCGCCCGGGTCGACAATAACGCCGGAACACTCCAGCCCCATGATCTCACTCGCGCCGGGCGGTGGCGGATAGTGGCCAGCCGCCTGCAAGAGGTCGCCCCGGTTAACACCCGCGGCTTTGACCCGGACGAGGGCTTCGCCTGGCGCAAGTTGGGGATCGTCAACCTCAGACACGTGGAGGGAAGTCTTGTCACTTGGGTCGCGTAATGTGATGGCCTTCATGCTACCCCAGGGTAGCAAAAAACCCCAGATGGCCGACCACCTGGGGTTTTGCTTAACGCGGAGATGAAGGGATTTGAACCCCTGGTCCGTTTCACGGGACGCTCGCTTTCAAGGCGAGTGCATTCGGCCGCTCTGCCACATCTCCATGAGCCACATTCGGCGCCACATCATGGTAACCGAGTTCCACCCAAAATGTTAACCCAACCGCCCACTAGCACCAGCCACACCCCGAGCAGCCAGCTGTGAACAGCTTAGTGCGCAGGCCACTGAGGCATCAGTGCACGAAAACAGCCGGGGCTAACCTGCCTCGTGGGTATCAACAAACCGCATTAAACCCGCACGAATTGCATACAGCGCCCTCACCGGCGAGGACGCACAACCCGCAAGGACCCATAACAATATGAATAGTCACACTGAAAACAACACAGACAACGAGCGCACAGACAAAAAGCGCACAGACAAAAAGCGCTGGTTCGCGCTCTACACCCTGGCCCTCGGCCTTGCGATGATCGTCGTCGACGGCACCATCGTCGGAGTCGCACTGCCCGACATCATCACAAAACTCAACCTCAACCTCACCGAGGCCCAATGGGTGAACTCCCTCTACTCAGTAGTGTTCGCAGCATTGGTACTATCCACCGGTCGCCTAGCAGACCGCATCGGACGCCGCCGCATGTTCCTCGTCGGCGTCGCAGTGTTCGGCGCAGGCTCCATAGTGGCAGCACTGAAGGTGCGCGGCTGCGAAGGTGCAAAGCGCGGCGCCGGAGGCAGAGTAGGCGCCAGGATGCGGTCCGCCGATTTGGGGGCACTTTAGCGTTTAGGTAAGGTGGCTAGCGGTAGCGTGTCCGAGCGGCCGAAGGTGCTCGCCTCGAAAGCGAGTGTTGGGTAACCCCCAACCGCGGGTTCAAATCCCGCCGCTACCGCCAAAGCCCCCTCGCTAACACACCCGGTGAGGGGGCATTTTTATGGGAAGCCCGTGCATGGCGTGCAAGTGGTCCAGCAGTTGTCGCGCGGGTGTGCACAAATATCGGGTGGGGTGGCCGCCTGCGGTTCGCGCCCTGGGGACATAGACGGTGTGGTGCTCGTGCGCCCGATATGTGTGCACGTTTTTCGGCAGGGAGCCACCGGTGTGTTTTGCGACCTGGGGAAACGGGTTTTGGTGGGCTCGCTGCCGAAATTTGTGCACGTTTTCCAAGCAACTCACGGCGGCCTACCCCTAACGACGAAAAAACCCCAGGCAAACAGCAGTTTGCCTGGGGTTTCAGTTCCCTCAAAGGGGCGCGGAGACTAGTCCTTCTTGAAAGCGCCGAGAACCTTGTCGACGCTCTCCTTGAGACGCTCGCCGGCCTCGTCGAACTTCTCCTTGAGCTCAGCCTTCACCTGATCGGACTTGCCCTCAGCCTTAAGCTTCTCGTTGCCGACAGCCTCGCCGACGCCTTCCTTCAGCTTGCCGCCGAACTCTTCAGCCTTGTTCTCAAAACCGCTCATGATGTGCTCCTAATCTGTGCGATGAATTCTCTACCAGCGCTAGCATGATGCGCTTGGTTTCTTTGTAGGTGACGAAAGGAGATAGGGGTGAAGTTACTTAGCCTCGGGCTGCTCACCAGCGGTATCGACAGCTTTGTCGCCCAGCTTGCTGTCGAGTAATTCGTCAGCTTTATTCAAACCCGCTTCAACGGCGCTCTTGGCCTTGTTAGCCATCTCGCCGTCGAGCTTGGAATCGATAACTTTGTCCGCGACTTCTTCGACTTTGCCTTTAAGGCCGTCGGTTACGTTACGGATCTGATCGCCGAATCCCATGTGCACTCCTATCGTCATGAGGCCACCGTCACATGCGCGGGGCCAACATCCCCTAAAGTACCTAAAGTCAGCGCAAATTGCTGAAGAACTCTTCCATTAAGTGTGCGCAGGGTTGCTCCAGCACACCCCCGCGCACCGCAGTGAACCCAGGCAGCACAGGGTCGCGGAGCACATCAATAACCGAGCCGCACGCCCCAGTCTTCGGTTCGTAAGCACCAAATACCACGGTGTTGATTCGTGAAGCCGCAATAGCACCCGCACACATTGCGCAGGGTTCCAAAGTCACGGCAAGGGTGCAGCCCTCCAAACGCCACCCATCACCAACGACGCCGACCGCATCCCTGATTGCGAGTATCTCGGCGTGGGCAGTGGGGTCTCCGTCGGTTTCCTTCCGGTTGTGCGCGTGCGCGATCTCGACCCCCGCGGCGTCATAAATGATTGCGCCGACAGGAACGTCTGCCGGTGGTGTGTCGCGTGCGACGTCAATGGCGCGGCGCAGCATAGTTTCGTCGCGTTCGACCCAGGAGGGAGGAGGCAGGGGACTCATGTGTGCCATGCTAATAGGCGTGATGAGTATGCGACCTGTCTGCGTAATCGGCCTTGGTTTGATTGGCGGTTCCTTGCTGCGTGATCTCCATGCTAAAGGATGGCCAGTGTTTGGTTTTAACCGTTCACCTTCCGCGGTGAAGCAGGCGTGCGACGAGGGCTTTGATGCCTCGAGTTGCCTGGAAGATACGCTGCAGCGCGCAGAACGTGAGGGGGCGTTGATTGTGTTGGCGACCCCTATGCCCGCAATTCCGAGCATGCTTGATGCAGTGATGGAGCATGCGCCGTCTTCCGGCATCACGGATGTGGTCAGCGTGAAGGCGGAGGTGTATGACCTGGTGCGTGAGCGTGGGCTGCAGGACCGTTATGTTGGTGGTCACCCGATGGCGGGGACGGCGAATTCTGGGTGGGAGGCCGCGCATGAGGGCCTGTTTCAGGGGGCGGCGTGGGTGGTGACGTTCGACCAGGCTGCGGAGGATCCTGAAGGTGTGAGTGAGCAATGGGTCGGACTGTGGCGTGATGTGGCGACGGTGGCGTCTGCGGTGGGGGCGGAGGTGATTCCTGCGCGCGTGGGGGTTCATGACGCCGCGGTGGCCCGGATTTCGCATTTGCCGCACGTGTTGGCGGAGGCCCTGGCGATCGTTGGGGACAACGGTGGTGCGTTGGCATTGTCGCTGGCTGCGGGCAGTTTCCGAGATGGTACTCGTGTGGCGGGTACGGTGCCTTCGTTGGTGCGCGCGATGTGCGAGACCAACAATGTGGCCTTGTTGGCGGCATTGGACGAGACGATCGATTTGCTGGTGGATGCTCGTGCGAATCTCGCGGGGGAAGAGTCAAGTGTGGAGGAACTGGTGGACGCTGGGTATCGCTCGCGGGTGCGTTACGAGGCTCGTGCGGGTGAGGCGCGTGGTGGGGCTTCTGCGGGCGGGAGTAATCGTCCGGTGTTGCGGGTGAAGCCCGGGGCGCCGAAGTGGGTCAGTCAGTTGGAGCAGGCTGAGGCCTTGGGCGCCCGGGTGGACGTGTTTTAGGCACCCCGCATGGCGCTCCTTGGTTATTGGGGCGCCATGCGTGCGGGGTTTAGTTCAGTGAGTCCCAGGCCGCCAGGAAGCGGTCCATTTCTTCTTCGTTGGTGACTGTGATGCGTACGCCTTCGGGGAAGGCGCGGACGAGTACGTTGCGTTCGGTGAGTGCTTGTGCGGTTGCGAGTGCGTCGCCGCCTGCGAGGCTTTCGGCGGGGACCCAGACGAAGTTGGATTGGCTGGGTGCCGCGCCGATGGTTGTGCTGACGCGTTCGCGTTGGGTGATGACGTCGCGGGTGCGTTCAAGCAGTTCACTGCGGGCTTCCAGGGAGGCGATGGCTGCGGCTTGTGCGACGGTGCTTACTTCGAAGGGGGCTTGGACTTTGCGCATGCCGGCGATGATGTGGGGGTTGCCGAAGGCGTAGCCGACGCGTAGTCCTGCGAGTCCGTAGGCTTTGGAGAAGGTGCGCAGCCCGATGAGGTTGGGGTAGCGTTTGACCAGTTCAGCGGCGTCGGGGGTGCTGGGTGCGGTGTTGTATTCGAAGTAGGCTTCGTCGAGTGCGACAACGATGTGGCTGGGCACTTTGGCCATGAAGGCGTCGAATTCGTCGGCGGTGACGACGGTGCCCGTGGGGTTGTTGGGGTTGCAGACGAAGATGAGCCGGGTGGTGTCGGTGATGGCGTCGGCCATGGCGTCGAGGTCGTTGCGCAGGTCGTCGGTGAGGGGGATTTGCACGGGGTTGGCGCCGGTGACGCGCGCAAAGATGGGGTAGGCCTCGAAGCTGCGCCAGGGGAAGATGACGTCTTCGCCTTCTTGGCAGGTGATGGTGACGAGCTGTTGGCATAGGGCAGAGCTGCCGCAGCCGACGGTGACGTGGTCGATGGTGGTGTCTAGGTGGTCGGCGAGGGCTTCGCGCAGTTCGGTTGCGGCCATGTCGGGGTAGCGGTTGATTGTTGACGCCGCGTCGGTGATTGCTGTGTGCGCGGATGGTAGGGGGCCGAAGGCGACTTCGTTGGAGGATAGTTTAAGTGCGTCGGGCATGCGTTTGCCGGGGACGTAGTCGGGCAGTTGTGACAGGTCGGGGCGGAGGTGGGGTTGGGTGTTCATGTCGGCTAGTTTAGCGTTTTTTGGTGTGGGTTTTGCTCGCTTGTGTGGTGTTCGCTATGCTGTCTAGAGCTTGCGTAAGCTTGCGTGGAGGCGTGCCAGAGCGGCCGAATGGGACTCACTGCTAATGAGTTGTCCTTAGAAATAGGGACCGGAGGTTCAAATCCTCTCGCCTCCGCAGTTTCCCGCGTTACTGTCGTGGGGAACTATGCGCCCGTAGCTCAACGGATAGAGCATCTGACTACGGATCAGAAGGTTAGGGGTTCGAATCCCTTCGGGCGCACAAACAAATCCCCAGCTAGAAAGCCATGAACGGCAGTCTGGCTGGGGATTTTTCGCATTTCTCCAGTCGGAAAAGTAGACCAGTATTTACCGAGGTGGCTATAGGTAGGTACGAACACGGAACGAACATGGCGCGAACGCATTGCGAACACGAATTGGGGGGAAACTGCAAGAAGTTATTACAATTTCCTCCTGAAGAGTGGTAGCATGCAGACCAACGCCCCTTGCCGTTGACCCTCCACCAATCAGGAGAGCTGCCGATGACAGGGGCTTTAATCATGCGAGGAGAAAAGATGTCCAATAATGAGGGCAAGCGTCGTAGGGGGAATGACCGGCAACAGCGGCGGAAAGACTACCAGGAAGCCAGACCAATTACTCTACGTCCGGTCATCACCGCTGTTCTTGTCGATGGGGGATTCTACCGTCGCAGAGCATATACGCTCTTCGGGGACAAGACGCCAGAAGAACGTGCGAACGAATTAGTGAGATACGCCCGCCGCCACATCTCGAAATCAAGAAGTAGCTTGTACCGAATCTTCTACTATGATTGCCCGCCATCGGAGAAAGTCCTATTCCATCCACTCACAAGGAAGCAGGTCAACCTAGCGGCTACTGACCAATTCAAATGGACAAACGAGTTCTTTGACGCGCTAACACACAAGCGAAAAGTAGCTCTTCGGCGAGGCGAAGAACTCGAAACGCAAAATGGCTACGCACTCAAGGTTGGACCGTTAAAGAAGCTTTGCGCAGGAACGCTCACTATTAATGATCTGACTGAGAAAGACTTCAAGCTAGAAATTACGCAAAAGGGCGTGGACATGAGGATAGGGTTGGATATTGCTTCCCTCGCTGAAAGAGGGACCGTCAACCAAATTGTGATGATCACAGGCGACAGCGATTTCGTTCCTGCCGCCAAACACGCGCGACGCTCGGGAATTGACTTCATCCTCGACCCAATGTGGGCCACGGTAACAACGAGTCTAAGCGAACATGTTGATGGAATCCGACAGTGCGTTTTCAACTACCCAGAGAACCTGAAAGACCCTCTCCACGTAGACAACTTGGAGGCGAGCCAACGGGAGGAAACTCTAGCTGAAGACGACGATGAAGTGTAATCACCTCACCAGCCTCAAGTGCCGAACCCCAGCCTCCTCATCCGCCCGCGCGCGCCGGGCTTGTTCCGCGGCCACGCGCTCGCGCTCCCTTTCGAGGTGTTGTTCGATCGCTTCGGCGGCCTGGTCGAGGCCGTGGTCCCAGAGGTGCCCGTAGTACTTGAGTGTGGTAGCTGCGGAGGCGTGCCCGCACATGCGCATGACCACATAGACGTCTGCCCCACCAGCGATGGCCATCGACACCGCAGTGTGCCGAAGCTCATGGGTCTTGAGGGTGCTGTCTATTCCGGTGGTCACCAGTAGGTTCCCCCAGACGACGCGCCAGCGGGCGGTAGTCCACACATGGTTGAGTTCGTCTGGTAGCAGCCATGCGTCGGCGTCCTTGCCTGCGGCGGCCTCCTCGAGGAGGATCGTCATGAGTTGGGAGATAGGCACTTCGCGGTGGTGGCGGCTTTTCGTCTCATCGGGGCGGCCGAGATCATCGACGTCGCGGCGAATCATCATCCGTTTCCTGGCTGGATCGAGGTCGCGGACTTTTAGGCCTTTCGCTTCGCCGATGCGTAGGCCTGTGCGCAGGAGCACCTCGAGCATGAGCTTCGCCTGTGGGTGGGGTGCTGCATTGAGGAGCGCGTCGACCTCCTCGATGGTGAGGTAGCGTCGCTCGGCGGGTGTCTGCCTGGGCGCTGACGCGATCAACGGGTTGCGTGGGATGACCTTGAGCGTCACCGCAAGATCGAGCATGGAGTGGAGTACGAGGGATACTTTGCGACGTTGCGACGACCCCAGTGGTTCACCAGCATGCTTGCCTTTGGTGTTCTTTAGGGCAGCGAGCCATGCGATGACTTGGTGCTCGGGGATCTCAGCGACGCGGCGCCGGCCCCATTGGGGTTTGATGTGGACGTTCCACTGGGAAAGGTAGTCCTTGCGGGTTTTCTCAGCGATGTCTGCTTTGGAGTCGTACCACGGGGCCCAGAGGTCGGCGAGGGTGACATCCTCCTTGCTCTTCGAGATGAGGGTGCCTGCATCCTTGTCGACGCGGACGCGCGCGTCGAAGAGCTCGGCTTGCTCCTTGGTGTCGAAGCTTTTAGCGGTGTGTTTGCCCTCGAGGTCGGTGTAGGGGACTTGCCATCTGGAGCCGACGCCCCATCTTTAGGTGCGGATGCGTTTCCCCAGGTGCTGGGGATCGGCCTTTGTCCAGAGATCGCGGACGGACATTGGTAGACTTCTTTCTTGTCAGGGCGAATAGTTTCCTAAAAGGAAAGTGTTCACCTGTCTGGGGCTCCTCTTCACGATCTGCCTGCAAGTTGAACGTGAGGAGGAGTCGTATTCTTTTATTCCTTTCCTCAACCCGACCTAGTGGATTGGCCACGGAACTAGGATCTATGGTTGGGCGGATTCTGCTCGTTGGATTTTCAGGCTCTCGCGGTATTGTTCAGCTTCGGGTTCATCGACGTACTCGAGGATGTTGCCAGCCACTTTGAGTAGCTCTTGCTTGACTTCTGCTGGCGTCACGTAGAAGAACTCGCGCCTAGAATTGATGCGGTTAACTTTGCGATCAGCGAAAATCCTGTGGAGCTCCGCTTCGATTCCGACGGCGTCTTCCGAGAAGTGCATGGCGTGGACATCGAAGTTGAATGGTACGGATGCATCGCTTAGTTCAGAGACGCGGTCATAAGGGTCGAGTCGACGCGTCATGCCGATCTTGACCATCCGCTCCCCAAACGAACCGATATTGGAGATCACATACACGTATCCAGTACGGACATTAGCTGCACGGTAGTCAACATCTTCAATCCCCTTGTTTACCTCGGCCAGTTTTGACTCGAGTTCCGTGAGCTCATCTAGCCGGCCTTGTTCGCGCAAGGAGGAAATCGCATTTTGATAGTGGGCTTGCTCCTTGAGAAGTCGCTTGCGCTCGCGTTCCATTTCGGCCTGCGCTTTTGCCTCCTCCCGGAGCCTAGCCCGTTCTTCGCGTTCGGCTTCCTTCGCAGCTGCCTTGGCCTGAAGGTGCAGGGCTGCAAGTTCAAGCTCGCGTATACGCAGTTGATGGTATTGGTAGGAGACTCTGAGGTCGATCATTGCTCCGAGCTTTTCAATTTGGTCTTTCGTCTTCGTGAGCCGCTCACGGGCCGTTTGCAGGTTTCCAGCTTTGACTCGGAGGATCGCATTCTCGGCTTCAGCGTTGTATGCGCGGAGCATCATTCGGGACATGCGGGATACAAATTTCTTTCCTTCCGCGGAGGAGTTGTTGAAGGTGAAATTTGTCTTTGCTTGGACTGCTGTCTTGTCCTTCACCATGTTTTTGATCTCCTGGCGCACGTCCTTGAGCGCTGCTTCAAATTGCACAGAATCTTCCGCGGGATGCTCAAAATAGTAGAGTCCGGAAGACTGGAGCGTCTCAACCTCGGAAAGGTCTACGACCTTCTGCTGAAGAGCTTGGAGTTCAGAGTTTTTCTGAAGGATTTCCTGGTCAAAACTTGCTATCTGTTCGCGCCGGGACTCGGAGAAGTTTTCAAATTCTTGAAGTGCGCGTTGATGTGCTTCCTTAACGGCTAAGACATCATTTCCGCCAATGTCATTGATAACTTCCTCAAGGGAAGCAGCGTGTTGGCGAAGGGCGGCGTTTTCTTGTTCGAGGCGTTGGTTTTCCTGCTTTGCTTTTTTTCCAAACATTCTGACCTTCTATCGAATTGACGTTTACTGCAGCCGCTCTTGCTTTTGGCTCAAGAGCTGAGTTCCAGTAGGCAGTTAATTGATGGTGCACCATTCATGATGGTTTTTAATTCGTCCTTGCTCGTACATCGACATCCATAGATCGAGAAGTCCCGGTGTGACTCCAAGCTCGGCAGACATCGCCGACCGTGCGCCATCGCATTCCCAGCCAGCTGCTTCTACCTCATCGATCTTTAGCAGCTTGCAGGCTGCCCATTCGTCAGCCTCCCGTTCGGCCCGTTGCGTGGAACAGGAGTGGCCGTAATGGGCGTGACCGAGTTCGTGGGCAATGGCGCATGTGCGGGTGACTGGGTCGAGTCCGAGACGAACGAAGACGGTGCGGGTTGATGGGTGAAAGCAAGCGTTGAGGGAGCTTCCCAGCTTGCTCGTCTCGATGACCGTGATTCCCATGTCTTGGGCGAGGGCGTCGAGCTTTGCTTCCACACTGCTCATGGGGCCTCCTAGGTGAAGTTTTCGTCGAGGGGATCGGTTGCCTCCTGGGCGGCAACCTGTTCGGCGCCGGCATTGATTCCGGCGATGATGGCATCGTAGTCAGGCTCTTCGACATCGGGGGTAGGCTTTTCTGACTTTCTTGGTCTACGAACTTCGCCGATCATGCGCGCATCTAGCTCGTCAAAGCGCGGGAAGTGCCCGATAAATAGACGTTGGCCGTCGATGTCATCTGCGAGGGAGTCCCATTTTTCTGCGATTGTCGCTCCCTTGAGTGCTTGGCGAATCGCGAGACGCTCTGATGTTGCTTCCTCGGGCGTGAGGAACCCAAGCTCAACAAGAGCATCGACAGGGCTTACTTCGTAGGCTCGCGCGATCGCGATTATATTCTCCGCAGTCGTCTCTCCCCTGTTTGCGTGCCGTAGGAGGGTGGCGTGGGAGATCTTCGCTCGTTTGGCTGCTTCTGTGGGGCTGGGCGCGCCGGGAATCGATCCGAGCCATTCATTGAAGTTCATAAGTTCATTATGGACTTCGGTTTCGTGCTGGTCAAGATCACTTCGGTAAACCAATTGACATTATGAACGTCGACTATCATAATGAACGTGTGAGATCAAAGTGATCGGGAGGGTTTTATGAAGTACCACCGGATTAGGCCAGGAGCAATCGAAGAGCTCGCCGCAGAGCTCGGAGCCAAGTCCAGCAAAGACACAGCACTCATGCTCGGCATCACGCCCAAGCAGCTCGAGGAACTCCGCTACGGAGACGTAACCAGCGCGACCGCCATCGCGCTCGCAAACAGGGCGCAGCAGCTACGCCGCGCCGCGAAAATCATTGGCGATACGGCTGCCTAACGCGGAATGCCGTAGGCATCTACTGCCAGGAAGGAAGCGATCTAATGGGATGGATCAGGAAAAACGACCTCTTCATAGGGGTTGATACGCCGCGCGCTGGCGATCAAGTCTTTTGCGCGGCCAGCAAGAAGTACCGGCTTGTCCTGGGCGTCGAGAACGATGCAGCCATCAGTTTCATGCATGACCTCAAGGAGCTTCTCAACAAGCACGTCGTCGACGGGGAACTCAACATCACCAGTGGTGATGCCGCGAACCCAGGTGAGGTTGTGGTCATCGATGAGATTCTCGCCTTCATCTCCTCGAATCTCGGGCACGAAAACACTCACATCAACTTGGAGATAACCCCCGTAATCTCCGTCAACAGCAGCGAGGGAAACGAACATCCCTTTATCCGCGCCCTGACGGACAGCCTCCGCGACCGAGTGAACGTACTCATCAGAGATGCCAAGGGCAAAACTGACGAACGGGCCGAAACGTAAGACGCCCAAAATGGACCTCCAGGTACTGAGAGAAACATTGTCACCAGCAAGTATTCCACGGCGAAAGACTGCTGTCGTTGCATCTTTCTTTTGCTCCTGTGCTCGGGGAAGGCGCAGGAGCCAAGAAAAGAAAAATGCCTAGGCAGATAGCAGCTGCCTAGGCCAGGGGATCAAAGAAAGGATTGATCGATGAAAAATACTACCACCCTTGAGCGGTACTACTCGCCTGCGGAGGCGGCAGAGCTGATGGGTCTCAATGGCCAGACGGTGCGGCGGTATCTGCGCCAGCGTCGCATTCGGGCGGTGAAGCTCCAAGCATCACCACGTCAGCGAAACGCGCCGTGGCGGATCCCAGAGTCCGCTCTGACCGAGTTCATGGAAGGGAATGCAGCATGAGCGAGCAGATTCTTCGCCGTGGGCTCTCACCGGAGTCCCAGGAGCTCGTCGAGCTCATTCGTGAGCGGCTTTTGGAGCTGAAGGCGCAGCGCGAGCTAGATCGGCGAGCGCCGTTTGCGACTGGAGTCCAGCGGCTGACCGCGATCATCGGCATTGAGACCGTCGAGATCGTCCTGGAAGCGATTGCCCGCATTGTCGCGGCGTATTCGGAGATGCCGGCCGTGCTTATCGACGACCACGGCGAGCGGCCAGCAGGCTAACTATCAACGAAAGGACCATCATGACAACCATCACGCCGAACAACGTGGCGAACAAGGATTGCGGCCCGCCCGCGAAATCAGTTATGGTCGAGCGGCCTCCAGCGGCGGAAGCGAAGCCTAAGCGCACCAAAAGCAAAGCGGCTGGCACTCCGGTAGATGTAGAACCGATTACGGTCAGGCCGCGGCGGGTGCAGCTCACCAAGATCGAGTACCTGGCATCGGGCGATGGCTTCCGTCTGACTGTGGACGGTGACACGCTGACTCTGCCGCCGACTACCCAGCTCAACGCGCAGCTGGATAGATTCGGTGGGGACACCGAGATCATGCTTTCCTTCAGCACCCGCGAGGTCGAGATCATCCGCCGAGCGGAACGTGGTGGGCTGCGCCGTGCGCGCCGCCCACGCGCGGGTAAGGGCGGTGCGACGAAATGACCGTTTTGCTGTGTGTCGGTGTACTCGGCCTGGCGTTCCTCGTCGCGATGAATGGGACGGCAGCGCAGGCGCAGTGGGAGCGTGCGGCGGATGCGAATCGGGCGATGGACGACTCGCTGACGGAGCTGGAGGGGCTTCTGGCCGAGCAGGGGCGTGAGATCTTGGCGCTGCAGGCGGCGGTCAATGGGCTTTATCGTGTCCGGGATGCTCGCCGTGAGGTGGAGGGGGATTCGGTGTGATCGAGCAGCTGCAGCTCTCGCGGAGGGTGTATCCGCTGCGGGGCTACCTGATCAGTATTGCTTTCACTGAGTTTGGGCGTTTCCTTGCGCTTGGTGATGTCGCTGCGGTGATTCCGCGCTTCCAAGTGCGTGTGCACCCGGGCGCGGTGCATCGCATCAACAACCTGCAGTACGTGAGTATCCATGTGCTGCGTTCGTGGCTGGCCTGCTGACCGCGATGACGGGCATCTGGGCGCTGCGCGCCAAGCTGCAGTCCGATCGACAGGCGTCCGAGGGTGATCGGATTACGCGGCTCGAGGAAAAGGTCGACCACCTCTACGGCGAGCTTGACGAGGAGCGGCGTCGTCTGCGGACGGCGGAGACCCTCACTCACCGCTTTCGGCTTGGCTTGATCACCGCGGTCAATCAGCTCGAGGAGATCTATGCATGGATCCGTGCTGGTGCGAAGCCTCCGCCGCCTGGAGAGGCGCGCCTTGATGCCTTGAAATCGTTGATTGACTCAGAATAGAAAGATGCCCCCAGCTTGTGCACGATTTGTGTGTGAGCTGGGAGCGTTTTTTCGTTCTGGTTAGCGAGGAAACGAAAACCGCTCGGCCGCCGCGGTACCTCTATTTGTGATGCTGCCATCGGAGGCAATCGAAGATGTGGAAAGTCCATACTCAAGATCCTAGAGGGAACACAGAGGGAACACGAACGTTAAAACGCAAGGTCAAAGCCTATTCCAATCTGACTACGGATCAGAAGGTTAGGGGTTCGAATCCCTTCGGGCGCACGTTTGGGAGATCTCCCGCATCCATCAGGATGTGGGAGATTTTTTGTGTGCGGGGGTAGTCGCAGGGGGCCGAAACGGAAAGCAATGGGTGATTTCCTACACCCTGCTTCACGGCTGGGTGACATGTGTAGCCGCCAAGAAACGCCTGGTAATGGTGGGATTTGCGGTAGTTGCTTGAGCGGGGTACACTTACTCCTCGTTGCTAAAGCAGCATGCGCCCGTAGCTCAACGGATAGAGCATCTGACTACGGATCAGAAGGTTAGGGGTTCGAATCCCTTCGGGCGCACAGATGATTAAGCCGGATTAGTGTTAAAAACACTAATCCGGCTTTTGTTATAGGGTCTATTTTTTATCCCTTGCTGCACCACGGGTATGTCCCGTGGGCGTGAACCCCAGTTTGAAGGAAGGAACACTCCGTGGGCCGACTCCTCTACGCACTAGGCCAGTGGTCGTTTCGCCACCGCTGGATTGTCGTTATCACTTGGCTGGTGGCGGCGACTGCCCTGGGGGCATCTTCTGCAACGTTGAACAAAGGCTTCAACGATGTGTTTGAGATACCCGGCACCCCCAGCGAGGCCGCCGCGGCGTCATTAATGAAGAACTTCCCGGATCAGCCGAACCCCTTGGAGGCTGCGGGGGTTACCGTGGTGTTTGCGGCTCCGGAGGGGCACACGCTGAGTGAGCAGCCTTACGCCGGTGCGGTGGAATCGGTGGTGCAGCAACTGGATGCGACGGTGCCGGGCATTATTGATCGGCAGCGTTTCGGCAACCCCCTGACGCTCGACGGACAGCTGCGCGAGATGGTGCTTGAGCAATCGGTGGCGGCCGGGCTTCCGGAGGAAACCGCACGTAAAGACGCGAATAATATCTCGCTGATCAGCCAGGATGGGCGTATTGCCTATACCTCTTTTGCATTGGATGTTCCGGCGCCGGCGGACGTGACCGATGAGCAGCGCGCCACGATCACAGCGGCGATGGACACCGGGCGCGAACAGGGCCTGCAGGTGGAGGCCGGTGGTGCGGGTTTCGGGGATCCGTTGGTGATCAAGACGACCTCGGAGGCTATCGGCATGGCTGCGGCGCTGCTCGTGCTGCTTGCGACCTTCGGGTCGGCGTTGGCGGCGGGTATCCCGCTTGTGACGGCTTTGCTGGGGATCGGCCTGGGCACGACGGGTATTTTGTTGGCGACGCATTGGGTGCCGCTGAATAACACGACGCCCACCCTGGCGGTCATGCTGGGGTTGGCTGTCGGTATCGACTACGCACTGTTCATCTTGTCCCGCTACCGCTCGGAGTTGCGCGACCCACAGCAGACCCGCGAGCAGGCGGCAGCCCGCAGCGTCGCTACGGCTGGTTCGGCAGTGGTGTTCGCCGGCCTGACTGTCATTATCGCCCTGGTGGCGCTGGCGATTGTCAACATTCCCTTCCTTAGTTACATGGGCTTTGCGGCGGCGTTTACCGTGGCGTCGGCTGTGTTGGTGGCGTTGACTCTGGTGCCTGCTTTGTTGTCCTTGAGCGGCCGGCGATTGTTTAGTCGGACGCGTTCCGAGGCGCTTCGCGCCAACTCTTCTGACCTCCAGGAGGATGATGACGTCGTCTCGGTTGCGGCAGAAAGCCCCGCGGCGTCATCACTTAAAAAGGGTCGCGAGCAGCTGTCGACCCGTTTTTTCCGCAGATGGATCCGGGTCGTGACGAAGTTCCCGGCGATCACCATTGCTCTAGTGATTCTTGGTTTGGGCGCGCTGACGGGGCCGGCGCTGGATCTGCAGCTGTCCCTGCCGAACGACACCCTGTCCAACCGTGACACCACCCAACGCAAGTCCGCGGATCTACTGGCAGAGGGCTTTGGGGAGGGCATCAACGCACCATTTTTGGTTGTGGTTGACGCCCACGACGTTGATGTTGATGCCCCCGTGCTGTCCGGCATTGCCCAAGGTGACCGGGCGAAAGCGATCGGCGCGGCTTATGCCTACACCGTGCAGCAGCTCAGCGTTAACCCCGGCGTGAAGCATGTTCAGATCGTGGGGGCCAGCGCTGACGGTTCCGCCGCACAGATGCTGCTCACCCCGCGCACCGGCCCGAGCGACCCCAAGACGACCGCCTTGCTGGGCGCACTGCGCAGCCAGGACGCAGCCATTGAGTCCGCAACCGGAGTCGACGTAGGCATCACCGGGCTCGCGCCGATCCAGCAAGATGTCACCACCCGCCTGTACAACGCCCTGCCAACCTACCTAGCCGTTGTGGTGGGGCTGGCGCTGGTGCTGCTGCTGATCGTGTTCCGTTCCATTGCGGTGCCTGTGATGGCCAGCGTCGGGTTCCTGCTGTCCGTCGGCGCGGCGTTCGGCGCCACCGTGCTGGTGTGGCAGAAAGGCCTGTGGGGGTTGGTGAACACCCCGGGCCCACTGATCAGCTTCATGCCGATCTTCCTCATTGGCGTGACCTTCGGCTTGGCAATGGACTACCAGGTGTTCCTAGTGACCCGCATGCGGGAACATTTTGAACGCGACGGGGATGCTGACGCCGCGGCGGAAGAAGGCTTCATCACTGGCGCGCCGGTAGTCACAGCTGCCGCACTCATCATGATTGCGGTGTTTGTGGCGTTTATCGACCAACCCCTACCGTTCATCAAGATCTTCGGATTCGCCCTGGGCGCTGGCGTGTTGTTCGACGCGTTCTTCGTGCGCATGGCATTCATTCCGGCGGCAATGACCTTGCTTGGCCGCGGCACATGGTGGCTGCCCAAGCCACTTGACCGCGTATTGCCGCGCATCGACATTGACTAGGGCGTTGATTAGCACATTGACTAGGACATTGACTAGCGCGACCACACGACGCGACACCCGCCCCCGCGACGTCATCAAACAACACACTGCGTCGGCAAACCTATAACAAGCAGTTGGATAGGATGAAAACCCATGAGCACCTTTGAGCTGCGCAACACCCTCGACGGCAGTGCCCACGGCCGCACTGGAACCATCCACACCCCCCACGGGGACATCCAGACACCCGCATTCATCCCCGTGGCAACCAAAGCGACCGTGAAAACACTCACGCCCGAGCAGATCCGCCAATGCGGCGCGCAAGCCATTTTGTCCAACGCCTACCACCTCTACCTGCAGCCCGGGCCAGACATCGTCGATGAGGCCGGCGGCGTCGCCACCTTCGAAAACTGGCACGGACCCACCTACACCGACTCCGGCGGATTCCAGGTGATGAGCCTCGGCGTCGGCTTCAAAAAAGTCCTGGCCATGGATACCTCTGGCCTGAAAGAAACCGACATCAAGGCCCGCGGCAAGGACCGCATGGCGCACGTCGATGAAGACGGCGTTGATTTCCGCAGCGTGATCGATGGCTCTAAGCATCGCTTCACCCCCGAGGTCTCCATCCAGATCCAGCACCAACTGGGCGCGGACATCATGTTCGCCTTCGACGAGCTCACCACACTCGTCGATACCCGCGAATACCAGGAATCCTCCGTGGAGCGCACGCACCGCTGGGCCAGGCGCTGCCTCGAGGAACACAACAGGCAGACCCAACTGCGTGCCGACAAGCCACTGCAGGCACTGTGGGGTGTGGTCCAGGGTGCCCAGTATGAAGACTTGCGCAGGCAAGCCACCCGTGGGCTGGTGAGCCTGTCGGACGAATTCGAAGCCGAAGGCATGCGGGGATTCGGCGGCTACGGCATCGGCGGCGCCTTGGAGAAAGAAAACCTCGGCACGATCGTGCAGTGGGTATGCGATGAACTACCCGCAGATAAGCCACGCCACCTGTTGGGCATTTCAGAGCCCGACGACTTGTTCACCGCAGTCGAAGCCGGGGCAGACACATTCGACTGTGTTGCCCCGACCCGTCTGGGCCGCCGCGGAGGGGTTTACACCCTTGATGGGCGGATGAACTTGAAGGGCGCGCGCTTCAAGCGCGACTTCACCCCGATTGATGAAGAACTCGGCGGATACGTGTCAGAAAACTACACCCGCGCCTACATTCACCACCTGCTGAAAGCTAAAGAGTTTCTGGCGGGCACCCTGTGCACGATGCACAACCTGTTCTTCATGCTCAAGCTGGTGGACGATATCCGCGCCAGCATTGATGGTGGCTACTATTACGAGTTCCGTGACGAGTTCATGGGGCGCTACTACGCAGGCAAAAAATAGCACCGTAGCGAAGGATAAAATTGGCGCGGTCGCGGCGAAGATTCTTCCAATTCCATGTGTTGTTTGTCATGACTCTATGGTGCATCGCCGCGAGCAATGCGCGCATCGGGGTTTGCCCGGATTTAGCCCTGATCTACAACCCCGAGGGGCACCCTAGTCAGTAGTTTTCGTGAGTCTTCACCCAGCGGATCACCGCGTAGGTGACCGGCATGATCGCAACCTCTACCGCCGTCTTCCACAGGAAGCCAACGATGGTGTAGTTGATGGTGTCGCCGACGGTCGTGATGCCGATGACCGGTGCAGCGATCAGACAGAACACTAGCGTGTCGCCAAATTCACCCACCACCGTAGAGCCAAGCAAACGTGCCCACAAGGTTTTTTCACCCGTGCGCTCCTTAATCTTCACCAACGCCCACGAGTTCAGCAGCTGGCCAACCAGGTAGCCCATCAGCGAGGCGGCAACGATGCGGGGCACAAGCCCGAGGATTGCCGCGAATTCATTTTGTTGTTCATAAAAGTCAGCTTGAGGCAGCGCGATAGCAATGTAGAAGGAAAACACCGCGATGAGCATCGCAGCGAAACCAGTCCAGATGGCACGACGGGTAGCGCGGAAACCGTAGCACTCTGCCAGGACGTCACCGATGACATAAGCCAAGGGGAACAGAAAGAACGCCCCGTCGGTGATGATCGGGCCGAACATAACACCTTTAGTGGCGGTGATATTCGAGATGATGAACACTGCTACAAACAATGCGAGCAGGATCGGGTAGTAGGACTTTTGGACTTGGATAAAACGGGCGTTACCGGACGACACCGCAGTGTCGCCCTGCCCAGATGCGAGTTTAGGCATGCACAGTATGGTGCCATAAACTTCCTAATTATGTCGGCAGGACGCTACGCACCGAGCCCCAGCGGAGACCTACATTTCGGAAACCTTCGCACGGCGTTGCTCGCCTGGCTGTTCGCCAGAAAAACAAGCCGCGAGTTCATCATGCGGATCGAAGACGTCGACTCGCAGCGTTCTTCAGCCGAATCTGCCGCCCGGCAGTTGGATGACCTGGCCTCCTTGGGGCTGGATTGGGACGGGCAACCGGTGGTTCAAAGCTCCCGCCACGAGGCCTACCAAGCGGCATTATCACAGCTAGAGACCTATGAATGCTTCTGTTCGCGCCGGGACATCCTGGAAGCCTCAGGCGCTGCCCACGTGCTGCCGGGCTGTTATCCAGGTACCTGCCGTGAGCTGACTGCACAGGAGCGGAAGTCGCGGCGTCAACAATTTGCTGAACAAGGGCGCGTGCCTGCCGTGCGATTGCGCAGTGACGTCGAGGAGTTCGAGGTTGTCGACTATTACAACGGCCGCTACGTGGGGCCGGTGGATGACTTTGTTCTTCGGCGAGGGGACTGGGCCTACAACCTGGCGGTCGTTGTTGATGACGCCGCGGGAGGGATCGACCAGGTTGTGCGCGGGGACGATCTGCTGAGCTCTGCGCCGAGGCAGGCGTACTTGGCGTCGCTGTTGGGTTATGTGGTGCCCAAATATGTGCATGTGCCGCTGGTTGTTAACGCGGAAGGCAAGCGTTTAGCCAAGCGCGATGGGGCGGTGACGTTGCGGCAGATGCTCGAGCAGGGCATGACTGTGGAGGACGTTGTGGAGCAGTTGGCCGGGTCGATTGGGGTGCCCGGTGCGCGTACGGCTGCGGAGATATTGGAGCGATTTGACCCCCAGCTTTTACCCCGCGATGCTTACGTGTGGACGCAGCTTTGACGCAAAGGCAGCCCACAAAATCGCGGCAGTGTCTCGTTGCGTGAAACAGCACAAGTCCCGCAACGACCGCGACGCCGAGGCGAGGCGGCTGCTCGCACTAGTGGGACTAGAAGGCGAGGTAGTTACCCGAACTCCGATGCACTTATCAGGTGGTCAACGCCAGCGCGTCGCCATCGCCAGAGGGCTGGCATCCCGCCCAGACTTTTTGCTGTGTGACGAGATAACGAGTGCTTTGGACCCAACCTCGGCGGCATCCGTAGCCACCTTGATCAGGCGCTGCGCTGCGCTGATGAGGGGGTAGGCGTACTGTTTGCATCCCATGATCGAGCACTCGTGGATAGCCTGTGCGACCGCGAAGTGGCCATCGGCTAAAGGAATCGGCTAGTAGCCAGCGGATGAGCGGGGCGACGAAGGGGGCGATCAGGGAATCAGGTGGTGTATCTGATCGTTAGCGGGATGGGGTTCGGATACGAGAAAACCCCCTAGCTGTGAGGCTAGGAGGTTTCATTTGGCGGAGGATAGGGGATTTGAACCCCTGAGGGATTGCTCCCAACACGCGTTCCAGGCGTGCGACATAGGCCGCTAGTCGAATCCTCCACGTGAACTAAAACGTTCAGACCAAAACCATACACACCCCCGTGGCACAAAGCAAAACCCCAGCGGTGCCCTAGCTGCACTAGACGCGACGCCGCCCCTCCGCTACACTGTTTGATGATCTCGCGTGGCGTTATCTCATGAACTCCCCCAGGGCAGGAATGCAGCAAGGGTCAGTGGGCTCTGTCGGGTACGCGAGGTCCTTTATTTTTATGGGGGGTCGGGGAATATGCACAAATTTCGGCAGCGAGCCATGTGGAATCGCGTTTTCCCAGGTCGTGTCTTTGTGGTGATGCTCTGTGCCGAAAATTGTGCACATTTTCGTAATCCGTCGCGTTCATACTTAGGATGCACTAGACTGGCCTGCGTACGTGGCGCCAAAAACGCCAGGCACGCCAAGCAAGCACAGCACACCAAGTAGGAAGGCGGCACAAGTCGATGTCAGCATCGCTCACAAGCATGAACCCGGAGGAGCTCGCCCAGTTCACCGCCGAGATCAAGGCCAAATACGAGGAATTCAAAGCACAGAACCTCTCCCTTGACCTCACCCGCGGCAAACCCAGCTCAGAACAACTGGACTTCTCCGATGACTTGCTGGCACTGCCGGGCAAAGGTAACTTCACCGCCTCCGACGGAACCGACTGCCGCAACTACGGTGGACTCACCGGTATCAAAGACATCCGCGAGATCTACGCAGAGCTGATGAACTGCGACATTAACAATGTTTACTGCGGCGACGCATCGTCGCTGAACATTGAGTTCGACCTCATCTCCTTCGCTTACATGTTCGGCACCCCGGATTCGCCCCGCCCATGGAAGGACGAGGCAAGCATCAAGTGGATCTGCCCCGTACCCGGCTACGACCGCCACCACACCATCACCGAGCACTTCGGCTTCGAAATGGTCACCGTCCCGATGCTCGAGGACGGCCCAGACATGGACGCCGTGCGTGAACTCGTCAAAGACCCCACGGTCAAGGGCATGTGGAACGTTCCCACCTTCGGCAACCCCACCGGCGTGAGCTACAGCGAAGACGTCTGCCGCCAGCTTGCGGAAATGGACACGGCAGCACCGGACTTCCGGATGCTGTGGGACAACGCCTACGCAGTGCACACCCTGACCGACGAGTTCCCCCCGGTCCACGATGTTCTCGCCATGTCGGAGGCTGCCGGTAACCCCAACCGCTTCTGGGCATTCACCTCCACCTCGAAGATCACCTTCGCAGGTTCGGGCGTGTCCTTCCTCATCTCCTCCAAGGGCAACCTCGATTGGTACGCCAAGCACGCCAACGTTCGCGGCATCGGCCCGAACAAGATCAACCAGCTGGCACACGCCAAGTTCTTCGGCGACGCCGAGGGCGTGCGCGCAATCATGCGCAAGCATGCGGGTTCCTTGGCGCCGAAGTTCAACCGCGTTCTCGACATTCTCGATGAGCGCCTGGGTGGGCGCGACGTCGCAACCTGGACCAAGCCGGAGGGCGGCTACTTCATCTCCCTGGACGTCGTCGATGGCACCGCCTCCCGCGTCGTTGAGTTGGCGAAGGAAGCCGGCATTGCCCTGACTGGCGCTGGCTCCACCTTCCCCCTCAAGCAGGATCCCAACGACCGCAACATCCGACTCGCCCCCTCCCTGCCCCCGGTAGAGGAGCTCGAGATCGCTATGGATGGTGTCGCAACGTGCGTTCTGTTGGCCGCCGCTGAAAAGCTCGCCAACTAGGACCCGCGGCGCGGGCGAAACGCAGCGCATTGCTAGTCCAAGCTAGTCCACGCTAGTCCACTTACGATGGCGAACACGAGGGTGAGTAACTCAAGGTGAACTGGGAAGAGACCGCCTACTGGGTTGATGGGTTGCTGCCTGGCACCCCATCAATCGAGGTCCGCAGCGGATTCCACATCGGAATCACCACGACTGCTGCGCACGATAATGACGCCGCGACCGCAGCGGCATCACCTGCCTCCGGGCAGCAATCTCCCGCGGGCGACACCATCGCCGTCACCCTTGATTTTTCAAACATCGACACCGGGCTGGAACACGAAGGACGGGACGTGCGCTGCGAACTGCTCGCGGTCGCCCACCAACCCGACATACGCACCCACCTGGTCACAGTCGCCAGCCGGCTCCGCGACACCGCGCCCCATGAGCCTGCTCAACCCGGAACGCTCCTGCCTCACGCGCTGCCCGCGACGTCAACACCCCATGTGCTCCTTGTGGTGCCATGGGTATGGAACGGGCCCGTGCCCCAACTCGATGAACCAGAGCGACTGACGCTCATGCTGCAAGTGCTCCCCCTGACACAAGCCGAATACGACTACGCCATCACCTACGGTGTGCCCGCACTGCAAGAAAGCATCGCGCAGCAGGGCATCGACATCCTTGACCTTGCCCGCGGCAACGGCTAATCGCCCTCGGCAGCTGGGTACCCCAGCCGTCAGTCAGGCCTGCGGGGATAGCCCACAACGGCTAAGGTAGGGGAGTGGCTTTATACCGTAAATACCGCCCGGCATCCTTCGGGGAAGTTGTCGGCCAGGAGCATGTAACCACCCCACTATCCGCAGCGCTCGATAGTGGGCGAATCAACCACGCCTACCTCTTCTCCGGCCCGCGCGGCTGCGGCAAAACATCCTCAGCCCGCATCATGGCGCGCTCCCTGAACTGCGTCGACGGGCCGACCTCAACCCCCTGCGGCAAGTGCCCCTCCTGCGTGTCGCTCGCCCCGGGCGGCCCCGGCAACCTGGACGTCACCGAATTGGACGCCGCCAGCCACCGCGGCGTCGACGACATGCGTGACCTACGCGACCGGGCGTTTTACGCTCCGGCGGATTCCCGCTACCGCGTCTTCATCATCGACGAGGCGCACATGATCACCAACGAAGGCTTCAACGCCCTGCTGAAGATCGTGGAGGAACCACCAGAGCACCTCATCTTTATCTTCGCCACCACGGAGCCGGACAAGGTCATCCCTACCATCCGCTCCCGCACCCACCACTACCCATTCCGCCTGCTCACCCCGCCCGATATGCGTGGTCTATTGCAGCGCACGTGCGAGGCCGAAGGCGTGCGCGTCGATGATGCCGTCTTCCCCCTCATCATTCGCGCAGGCGGTGGTTCCCCCCGTGACTCCCTGTCCATCCTGGACCAGCTGCTTGCCGGCGCTGGCGAGGAAGGGCTGAGCTACGAGATGGCCGTCCCACTGCTCGGTGTCACTGACTTTTCGCTTATTGACGCCGCGGTTGCTGCACTGTCCGCACGCGACTGGGCAGGAATGTTCGGCGCCATCAATGACGTCATCAACGCAGGCCACGACCCCCGACGCTTCGCCACAGACCTACTGGATCGCCTCCGGGATTTGATGGTGCTACAGGTCGTACCAGATGCAGTCGCCGCAGGGCTGATCGACGTGCCTGAAGACTACGTACCCACCCTCCAACAACAAGCCCAGGCGTTCGCGCCGGGCGCGTTGTCATGGTTGGCTGGCGAGCTCAACTCCGGCATCAACGACTTGAAGGGCGCGACCTCTCCGCGCTTATTGCTGGAAGTGCTGTTTGCAAAGATGCTCGCTGGTAAGAGCGCGGCGGTCGCTGCTGTGGGCAATGCGGCGGGCGCCGCTGGAGCTACAGCTCAGGCGGCAACCGAGCCTGCGTCTGGGGCATCTGCACCCGGTGGCTCAGCCATTGGTGCTGCAGGAGCTGGGCCGGGTGCCATCCCCGATAACATGCCTGGGGCCGCCATCCTCCGACGCCGCATGGGGCTGGCTGAGCCTGCACAGCAAGAACAACCTGCCCAGAAACAACCGCCGGCTAAGCCTGCACCCGAGCGCATGCCAGCCGAGAAGCCAGCTGTTGCGCCGAAGCCCGCGCAGGCCGACGCCCCAAAGCCCGCCCAACCCGGGCAGGAAGGGCAACCCACGCAGACTGCGCCCGCCGCACAGAAACCTGCCGAGCACACGCCTGCCGAGCAGGTGCAGCAGCCTGAGCAGCCGCAGCCTGAGCAGAAGCAGGCGGAGCAAGTGCAACCTGAGCAGTCGCAGCCTGCAGAAGACCTGCTTCAGACGCTGAATACCAAGTGGGCACACATCCGCTCACTGATCAGCAACAAAAATGCTGTCGCCGGCATCCTGCTGGCAGAGGCAAAAATCGTTGGAATCAATGGTGACACGGTGCTGATCGGGAATAACACTGGTGCCCTGGTGCAACGCCTCAACGCCTCCAGTAACAATGACGTGATCGCCGAGGTTATCTCTGCAGAACTCGGGCAGCAAGTCAGCGTCGAATGCGTGGTGGGCACCCACCCCCGGCAGGCGGGCGGGGATAGCGCCCCCCAGCCCGCCGCCCAACCCGCGCGCACGCAACAATCGCCACAGGCAGAGGAACCCGCAGAGAAGCCGGCCGAAAAGTCCGAAGAAAAGCCGGAAGAAAAGCCGGAAGAAAAACCATCAGAGGGGCAAACAACTGCTGCCCAGTGGGCGGCACCTGCGGCAAAACCCTCCAAGGCTGAGCAGCCAGAGGCACAAGACAACCTGCCCCGCTGGAAACAAGCAGCCGCCCGCGGCAACGCCAAACTACGTAACCAACAAACCTTCGGCGACGGTGTCCCCCTGCCACCCGAACCTGACGACCCCTACGGCTACCCGCCGGATGAATCCATGCCCGGTGGATTCAATACCCCCGCACAGCCGAAAGCAGCCACCAGCAACCCGCAGGTCGAAGCACAACCGAACCCCCGCGACGTCAACACCCCACAACCCGACGCCGCGCCCAACACCGCACCCCCACAGCAACACACCAACCCCGCGGACACTAGGGACAGCGAAGAAGAAGAACTCATCCGAGAAGCCCAAGACGCCGGCAGCTACGACCGGCGCGACGCAAAAGCAGTCGCCATGGACCTACTCGCCAAAGAACTAGGCGCCCGCCCGCTCTAAGCGAACAACCGTGACCCCGCAGTGCTCAGGCAGCTAGACTGGCCTAAGCTAGCCGGCGTTCAACCGGCCGATAAAAACAACCCTCCCAAGGAGACACACATGACTCAGCCCGATATGAACCAGCTCATCCAGCAGGCCCAGCAGATGCAGGCCCAGTTGCAGGCCGCACAACAGGAAATCCTCAACTCCAGCGTCGAAGGCGAAGCCGGCAATGGCCTCGTAAAGGTCACCATGCACGGCAACGGCACCATCAGCGACGTACACATCGACCCCCAGGTCGTCGACCCCGAAGACATCGACACCCTCCAGGACCTCATCACCGGCGCACTCCAGGACGCACACACCAAGGTGTCCAAGCTCGCCGAAGAAAAGATGGGCCCCCTGTCCAAGGGCTTCGGCAACGACGCACTCGGCGGACTGTTCTAACCCGCCCTTGACGGGCAATGCGCTAGTACACTTTTGCGCCACGCCCACAACTTAAGCCCCGCAGCCAAGGATCTGAACTAAAGAATCAGCCCGCTTGCGGGGTTTTCCCTTGTAATCCTGCGTAACGGGTACACTAGGCACTCGTGTTTGAAGGACCACTGCAGGATCTCATCGACGAACTCTCCCGACTGCCCGGCGTCGGGCCAAAAAGCGCCCAACGCATCGCATTTCACATCCTGCACCAGGAACCCGAAGACGTCGACCGCCTCATCACCGCACTCGGCGCAATCCAAACCGGCGTGCAATTCTGCCGCATCTGCTGCAACATTTCCCGCCAATCCGTCTGCCGCATCTGCGCCGACAGTGGCCGCGACCGCAGCCTCATCTGCGTTGTTGAAGAACCCAAAGACATTCAAGTCATCGAACGCACAGGGGAGTTTTCCGGCCGCTACCACGTGCTCGGCGGCGCACTCGACCCACTGGCCGGTGTCGGGCCCAAAGACCTCTCCATCAATGTGTTGCTGCAGCGTATCGGCGGTGTTCTCAAAGATCGCGAGCTGGCCGACTCCATCCCGGAAGCCCCACTATATGATGACGCCCCGGAGGTCACCGAAGTAATCATCGCCACCGACCCCAACACGGAAGGCGAAGCGACGGCGTCGTATTTGGCGCGGTTGCTGAAGGATTTCCCAGGGTTGACGGTGTCACGTTTGGCTTCCGGAATGCCGCTGGGCGGTGACCTAGAGTTCGTCGACGAGCTGACGCTGTCGAGGGCGCTGAGCGGCCGCCACGTCCTCTAGCCCCGCCAAGCCCAGCGACTACAGCAACCGCACCGAGGGGCAGTGGGCTAGCGCAGACGCTCCTTGCGCAGCTGATCAACACAGTCAATGTCCAACGGCGCCAACTCGTCGACAGCAACCCCCATTGCGCGGGCAAGCAGCAGATCCGCCAACTCGGGGTTGCGGGCAAGGGCAGGGCCGTGCATATAGGTTGCGATGATGCTGCCCTGCACCGCACCCTCTACCCCAACATCCTCGGGGCTACGCGAACCATGGGCGTCACAATTGCCGACGCCGCGGGTCAACCTACCCAGCGGTGACGCATCCGACCCCAAAATGGTCGCGCCCATGTGGTTTTCAAAACCCGTCAGCGGCGCCGTCAAACCATCAATGAGTGGTGTTGATGCAACCTCGCCAATGGTGCGTTTGCCCAAAGAGGAGGTCGTGGCGTCAATCAACCCCAGCCCATCAACCATGCGCCCTGCGGCGCGGAAATTAGTTCCAAGCACCTGCAGTCCAGCACAGATCGCTAGGATTGGGCGCCCAGCCTCGGATGCGCGCTTCAAACCACCGTCAGCAGCCAAGTGTTGTGCCGCCAAAATTTGGGCAGTGTCTTCGCCACCACCCACGGTGTAGATGTCTAAGGACTCTGGTATCGCATCGCCGTAGCGCAGCTGCTTGACTTCCGCGTCGATGCCACGCATCCGCGCACGCTGACGCAACACCAGGGCATTGCCATCGTCGCCATAGGTGCCCAACACGTCCGGTAGGACCAGTCCGATGGTTAACATTTAGGCCTCCTCGGCGGTACGTGCGGATGCTTTTGCAAGGTCGCGCTTCAAATCGCGGAACGCAGTGTAGTTCGCGAGCACCTCGACCCGACCGGGCGGGCACGCACGGATCGCATTAAGCGTGTTCTTCACCAATTCATGCTCGATCGACGCATAGGTCAAACGCACCGCAAGGTCAGTGCCGCGCTCGCCGGCAGCAACCACCGCGACGTCATCAAAATCTTCGAACTTTACATCCCACAACCAGGACAAGTCCTCCCCATCAGCCACCTGACCATTGACGGCAATGACCAGGCCATCGGCGCTACGATCAACCATCGACAGTGCCTCCTGCCAGCCAGCCGGGTTTTTCGCAAGCAGCATGTGCACTTGGCGGCCCTCAAACTCAATGGTGGAGTAACGACCCGCGACCTCCTTGACCTGGCCCACGGCGTCAACAGCCTTCTGCGTATCCGCGCCACCAATGACCGCTGCCGCCACAGCCTGCGCCGCATTACCGCGGTTAGCATTACCAGGAAGCTGCAGTGACAAGGAGAAACGCCCCTGAGGGGTCACAAGGTCCTCGCCCTCCAACCAATAATCGGGTGCAGGACGGCGGAACTGATGCCCATCCGCCAGGGGCTTAGTCGCACACCAATCCACACCATCCTCCGAACGCACAATGTGACTCCCGGTGCGGGGGCACGAGGTGGAATCCCCCGTCCAACCAGCGCCAGCAGCAACCCACACAACATTGGGATGATCGAATGCAACCGAGGTCACCATGACGTCGTCACAGTTGGCGACCACAGTCATCTCCGGGCGTGCCTGTAGACATTCGCGCAAGCGCCGCTCGATAGTGTTGATCTCTCCAACGCGGTCCAGCTGATCACGCGAGAGATTCAACAGCACCAAACAATCTGCATCAAGCTTGTCCGCGGCGGCAGGAACATGCAGTTCATCGACCTCCAGCACCACACGCTCCGCACCGCGACCCTCCAACAGTGCGGAGATGATGCCGGCGTCCATATTGTCCCCGCCCTCATTGCTACACACAGTGGAAGTGGTGCGCATGGCAGCGGTCAGCATGCGGGTCGTCGTGGACTTCCCGTTCGTGCCAGTCACGATCGATACCGGCCGGCCAGCGGCAAGATTCTCCATCAGGCTGGGGTCAATAAACCCCGCCACTAGTCCACCAATCATGCCGCCGGCACCACGACCCGTAGCTCGTGAGGCAACGGTTGCGGCTTTCGCAGCAGTGACCGCGACGGCGGTCCTAGCGCGCTGAATAGACTTGCTCTTCATTGCTCACAGTGTAGTACCGGGGGCCACATCTTCCACGAGCGACATGAACTCCGCGTCACTGACCAGGGGGATCCCCTTGCGTTCGGCGTGCATTGCCTTACCCGTTAGGTTGTCCCGCTGATTACACACCACAGCGGAGGTCTGCCGGGTGAGCTTTTCCGAATACGCCAACCCAGTGCGAGCCACCGCCTCGATGATGACATTCGGGTCCATCTCGATCTGCGGCGACACAACAATCTCCATACCCTGCACCAGCTGGTCGCGCAGCACACCCGGATTGATAAATGGTCGCGGTGCGTTCGCGGCGTCAATACGCACAATCGACCGCTGTAAACCAAAGCGATCCGCTTGGATCTCCTTCGGCGTGCGTTCCGCGAGCTCACCTTTTCGCAGCTTATTGAACATTTCCCACACCAATTCGGTGGATTCGCGGGACACGGCGGCCTCCGGCATCATCGCCCTGCTTATTGACGCCGCGGGATCGACGTCAAACCCAAGCGTGCGGGCGCAACCACGAATGCGGGTGTCCTCCAGATAGACCCCTTGGCGGCGCAGCGTAGACAAGGTGTCCACAATCCGCGTCGGGCGGGGAAGGCGGGTAAAGTTACGGCGCTGCTGCCCCTTGTGGCCGCGCCCCTTCGATCCTTTAGAATGTCGACGCTCAAGCCGCATGACCGCCCGGGTCTCAGACACAATGAAACCCCAGGTCCGAGGCGCATTATGCATAATGACAGTGCGGCCATCCAAGAAGCGCCCAATCGTGCGAGTCAGACTGGAATAACGGGGGGCCTGCGCAATATCGTCCTTAGTCAACCCATGCAGATGCTTCGGCCCGATGTCAGTGCCGGGATCAAACACACAATGGAATTCATTGACGACGTCGCCCGCCTCAGTGCGGGTTTGAATGTCCAAGGACACCAGACGCGACGTCGAAGGGTGAATACCCGAGGACTGGATGCTCACGACTGCGTACGGTGCCTCCTCAGGGGGAGCAGGGCGATCGAAGCGCGGGGGAGTGACGTCCTTACGACGGTATGTTGCCGACTCTTGCAACTGCTGCACGTACTGGGTGTACTGAGGGTAGGAACCCGGCTCCGGCACATGGCGCTTGGACTGCTGATGCTGATGGCGCTGCTCGCGCGGCGCACTGGACTTACTCGGTTTTGGTCCGCCGGAACCAGTAGTACGGGGTTGGGTACCTGCACTGTCAGCTGGGCCACGCCGCCTACTACTGTGGCGACGCCCCCTGCGCTGGTTAGAGCCACCACGAGAGTTACCCGAGTTGGCCGCATTGGGCGTGCCATCTGAGCCGGTGTTGGTACTGTCGCCGCGCGCATTCGGTCGCTGCGACGCCCCGCTGCCGTCAGCACTCTGCGGCGCCGCCTGAAACTGTGGGCGAGATGGCGCGGGATTCTGCTGACTAGCCTGCTCAGCGCTGTGCTTAGCGTCCCGATTATTGCCTTGTGCCTGCGAGGAGCGGCCGCGGCGAGAACGCGACCGCCGGCGCCGTAAACGCGAAGACCGCCCGGAACCCTCCTGGGGGTTTCGGGAACTGTCTACGCTGGGGGAATTCTCGCTACTCATTGCGCTTCAGTATAGCGCCTGCGGTTAACCCTCGACGTCTACATCAGCATCCGTCAACAACGTTCAAGGCACACACTCCGGGCCCAGGCTACAAACAGACGAGTTTAGACAGAGGCGTTGAGCTTGACATGCTCCGGAGTAAGCTCATCCAACTTATTGACGCCCAACAGCTTGCACGTGCGGGTCATCTCGTCACGCATGATCTCCAAAGTGCGATCCACACCCTCCTTGCCGCCAGCCATCAAACCGTACAGGTAGGCCCGACCAATGAAGCAGAAATCAGCACCATGGGCAACCGCCGCCAACACATCAGCACCCGACATGATGCCCGTGTCCAAACCAAGCACCATATCCGGCAGAGCCTCACGCACCTGCGGAAGCAAATGAAGAGGCACCGGCGCACGGTCCAACTGGCGGCCACCATGGTTCGACACCACCAACCCATCAGCACCATGGTCGGCACAACGCCGCGCATCCTCCACAGTCTGCAAGCCCTTCACCACCAAGTTGCCCTTCCACAAATCCCGGATCCAATCCAGGTCATCAAAAGTCAACGTCGGGTCGAACATGCTATCCACCAAAGACGCCACCGTTCCAGAATGGCGAGACAAAGAAGCAAAACTCAGCGGCTCGTGCGTGAGGAAGTTAAACCACCATTCCGGACGGTACGCGGCGTCAACAACCGTCTTCGCCGTCAACTGAGGGGGAATAGTCATGCCATTACGCACATCCCGCAAACGAGCACCAGCCACGGCAGTGTCCACCGTCACGACTAGCGTCGAAAAACCAGCATCCGCAGCCCGCTGCACCAGCTCCTTGCTGCGCTCACGATCACGCCACAGATACAACTGGAACCAGCGCTCACCCTCCGGAGCATGCGCCGCGACGTCTTCCATCGAAGCCGTACCCATCGTGGACAAGGTGTAGGCGATGCCGGCATCAGCCGCCGCAGCACTGCCACCATATTCACCCTCGGAATGCATCATCCGAGTGAAGCCCGTCGGAGCAATTGCCAAAGGCATCGACCACTCGCGGCCGAAAATAGTCGTGCTCAAATCCGCATCAGCGACGTTACGCAGCACACCCGGCTGGAACTCGATCTCGCGAAACGCGCGCCGGGCCTTGTTGATCGAAATCTCGTCCTCAGCAGCACCATCGACATAATCAAACGGCGCAGTAGGCGTGCGGCGCTTAGCGATCGCCCGCAAGTCCCACACGTTCGCGGCTTTAGACAGGCGACGTTCCTTGAAATCGAGCGTCGGCTTAGCGAACTGCATCAGAGGCGCAAGGTCGCTGTACTTCGGTACGCGGCGCTTCAGGGCCGGGGGAGTGGGGCGCGAAGGGGACATAACGTGTGCCTTTCTACGGCTGGTGCGGGTGGGGCCAGTTGGGCCTTGTCGTGATTTCACAAGTGTAGGACTGTGTTCGTTTTAGGGGAACCTTATCCCCCCCAGATGGGGCGAGTGGTCCTCGCGGCGGTGCAGGTTGCCTCATTCGCCGTTCTTTCGCCGCTCCATGGGATACAGAAAACCGGCAGATTTAGGCTTTTGTGATGTGTTTGTGCAGGTCGGCTGGTCGCGGAGGGCAAATCTGCCGGTTTTCTGTACCTGTTGTGTGCGATCGCTACAATGAGGGGGCATGACACACTCGGGGGCAATTATTTACAGCGGGGCACTTTCGCCGTCACGACGAGCAGCACTATTCGGCGCGTACAGCGAAGGAGAGTTCAGCCTTGTCTACACAGCGGCTTACATGAAGACCGAATTGTGGCTGTCACTGACTCCACAGGAGCAGCTCATCGTGAAGGCAGTGGCAGCAACTGCAAGGCGCAAGCGTGCTGCAGCACGGGGCTTGGCTGCGGTTGCGTGCCATGGCCTGCCGATCCCCGGCGGATTGTGGTCGCCGCAATTCCTTACTTTTTCGGATGCTACTAAACGCGCACGGCGATATTCAGTTGACCTATTACCAACTCGCTTCGGGGAGGCACGGGCGCTATCGTTGCTCGACAGCATCGTTGACGTTGGGAGCGTTCACAGCATTGAGGCGGCGCTGATCGCAGCAGAGCATCACGTGCGGACCCACCCTAAGGACTTGGCACGGGTGCGCAGCGCCCTGGCAGAAGCTCAGGATGTGCGTAACGCCGCAGGTATTCGCGCTCTAGCATCCGTGCTGAGCGCCACCAGTGAGAGCCCCCGCGAGTCCGAATTGAAATACGCCATGTGGCAGGAGCGGCTGCCGGCTCCTCTAGCGCAGGCCAGGGTGGTGACAAGCGGGGGACGCTTTGTGGCACGGCCGGACTTCTTTTTCGAGGAGCAGGCGGTGGCGGTTGAATACGACGGCATAGAAAAACACACAGGCGCTTTCGGCACGGCTGTCGATGAGTCCTTGCGCCGCGAGCGAGAGCGCGAGCGGCAATTAATCAACCTTGGCATACGCGTCGTCCGTTTTGATCGTCGTACCTTTAGCGATGGTTCTGCCATGTCTGCGCTTCGTCAGGCGTTGTCTAGTCAGTATGCGCCGTTGGTTGCTCCGCGATATCGGATCGAAGGGGGTCAGCCTGCATGGCGGAGCTAGGCCGCATGGCGGGTAGGCGGCGGATGCGCACCGACGGATAGACACCGGCGGATGCGCACCGACGGATACAAAAAACCGGCAGATTTGCCCATTGTGCGACGACCACCTGGGAAAATAAACCGTCGGAAGCAAAATCTGCCGGTTTTTTGTACGACTTCTCTATGTGCAATGGGTGCAGCGCCCATCGTGGGCGCTGCGTTGATTAGCTCAGGGCGCGATTGACTGCGCTAGTAACTGCCTTCAGGGAAGCGTAGGTAATGGAGCCGGCGATACCGACGCCCCAGAACTTCGACCCATTGACGTCCGCCAGTACATAGGCCGCAGCCTCTGCATCGTCACCGGCGGAGCGAGCGTGCTGGGTGTACTCCTGCACCTCGACGTCAATCCCGACGCTTTCCAGGGCATTCGCGTAGGCAGCGACTGGGCCGTTGCCGCGGCCCTCGATCTTCATGGCCTCGCCGCGCAGCACGATATCGGCCGTGATGCGGGCCTCGTCGCGTTCGGTAGACGCGGCGTCAATAGCTACGCTGACCAGCTCCAAGGGGGTGGTGGCGTCCAGGTATTCGGTGGCAAAAATGTCCCACATCTGCTTGGATGCGACTTCGCCGCCCTCGGCGTCGGTGACGGCCTGCACCGTCGAGGAGAACTCGACCTGCATGGGGCGGGGGAGGTCGATGCCGTGGTCGGTCTTCATGATGTAAGCGACGCCGCCCTTGCCGGATTGGCTGTTGACGCGGATGACGGCCTCGTAGTTGCGGCCGACGTCCTTGGGGTCGATCGGCAGGTAGGGGACTTCCCACTGTTCGCCGCGCAGCTGTTCCCAGGCAACGCTGCTGTGGGTTCCGCCTGGGGTGACTTTGGCTGCCATGGCGTCGAGGCCCTTGTTGACGGCGTCTTGGTGGGAGCCGGAGAACGCGGTGAATACCAGGTCGCCGCCGTAGGGGTGGCGCTCAGGAACGCGCAGTTGGTTGCAGTATTCGACGGTGCGGCGGATCTGGTCGATGTCGGAGAAGTCGATTTGCGGGTCGACGCCTTGGGTCAGCATGTTCAGGCCCAGGGTGACCAGGCAGACGTTGCCGGTGCGCTCGCCGTTGCCGAACAGGCAGCCTTCGATGCGGTCGGCGCCGGCCATGTAGCCCAGCTCGGCTGCTGCGACGCCGGTGCCGCGGTCGTTGTGGGGGTGCAGGGACAGGATGATGGAGTCGCGGCGGTTCAGGTTGCAGCTCATCCACTCGATGGAGTCGGCGTAGACGTTGGGGGTGATCATCTCCACTGTGGAGGGCAGGTTGATGATGATGGGGTTGTCGGGTGTGGGGTCCATGACCTCGACGACGGCGTCGCAGACTTCTTTGGCGTAGGCCAGTTCGGTGCCGGTGTAGGACTCGGGGGAGTATTCCCAGCGCCAGTTGGTGCCGGGGTAGTCCTTGGCGATTTCTTTGATCAGTTCGGCGGCGTCGGTGGCCAGTTTTTTGATGGCTTCTTTGTCTTTGCGGAAGACAACGCGGCGCTGCAGGATAGACGTTGAATTGTAGAAGTGCACGATCACGTTTTTGGCGCCTTCGCAGGCTTCGAAGGTGCGGCGGATCAGGTGTTCGCGTGCTTGGACGAGTACTTGGATGGTGACGTCGTCGGGGATGCGGTCGCCTTCAATGATTTCGCGTACAAAGTCGAAATCGGTTTGGGAGGCGGAGGGGAAGCCGACTTCGATCTCTTTGTAGCCCATTTTGACCAGCAGGTCGAACATGCGTCGTTTGCGTTCGGGCGACATAGGGTCGATCAGTGCTTGGTTGCCGTCGCGCAGGTCAACGGCGCACCATTGGGGTGCGTGGGTGATTTTTTTGTCGGGCCAGGTTCGGTCGGGCAGGCGGATGTCTTCGACTTCTTGGGCGAAGGGTTGGTAGCGGTCGACGGGCATGGAGGAGTTGCGTTGTTTGTTCCATGCGGGTTGGCCGGGTGCGCGGTCGCCGGTTGGGGTGGTGATTTCTGCGGGGGCGGTGAAGAAGGTGTCGTTTGCCATGGGGCTTTCCTTTTCTTTGGTGCCGCGGGGTGTGCGGCTGTTTGGAAGTGTTGTGGGGTGCTGCCGGCAAGCGAGAGTGTCCGCGGCGGTCCGGCTGTTAACCTTGGTGTCCGCCGCGGCGCGTAAGTAGCCCGTTGATTTGCCCACGCGTGTGCCCGTGTGGGCTGGGGTGGGGTGCTGTAAACATATGACCTACCATACCACTGTGTGGGATGGGCTTTCCAAAATGGGGTCATGACGTCGCGTTGTGTTGCGGCGGGCTGGGAGGTTGTAGCGGTCCGAGGCCTGGTTCGCGTGTACGGCGTTGTCCTTTATTCTGCTGTTTCCTGCAGTGACCCTAAGAGGGTCGAGCGCTCTGATGTTTGTGGGGTTAAAGCGTCGGTGCTTTGTGCAGGTGAAGCCTCGCTGTCAGGACCTGTGGCTTCTGCATCTTCTTCGGCGGTTGTTTCGGCACCTTTAATAGACAGTGCGATGGCGGCTGCGAACATTGCGATGAGAGCAGCGCCCATCCAGAGGTATTGGATGCCTTCGATTTGGAATTTCTCGCCGAGGATGAGGTAGCCGAGGGTGAATGCGACGATGGGTTCGCCGATGGTCATCGCTGGCAGGGACTGTTTGAGGTTGCCGGCGTTGAAGGAAAATTGCTGCATGACGGTTCCGACGGTCGCGGAGAACACGAGCATGTAGGGCTCCCAGTTGAGCACCAGGCCCAGTGGACCGTAGTGGAGGAAGATGTCCACCACAGCCTTGGACAGTACGGCGACGTAGCCGAAGATTCCGCCAGTGATGACGCCCAGCAGCAGTGCTTTATATTTTTGGGGTCCGCGCTTGGCGATGTAGTCCAGTAGTAAGAAGCCTGCGATGCCGATGATAAGTGCGGGGATCCACCTGTTCAGTGGCGGGTGGGTGAGCCCTGCGGCCGGTTTACCCATGATGACCAGGATGGCGACGGCGGCAGTCAGTACACCGGACCAGAACATCTCTCCGAAACCGACGCGGCGTCGTGCGTAGTGTGCTTCGAGAGGGAAGGTCAGCATCAGTTTGAGCACCAGGATTGGTTGCACGATGAGCACGGTGCCGAAGCCGAAGGCGACTGCTTGGAGGCCGTAGGCGATTAGTGCTGTGGATGTTCCTGCCCACCACATGGGTTGCCGCAGGGCAGCGACGAATGCTTCGCGGCTGTCCCCTGGGGCGTCTTGGGCGATGCGGTGTCGCACGACGGTACCCCAGGCAATGGTCATTGCCGAGGCGAACGCGAAGAGCACCGCTAGGTAGGAGTTGTGCACCCGAAAAACCCTAGTAGATTGGCGCGGGGTTTGCGTAGATATTAGCATTTCCTGGCGTGGAATGTCGCGGTCTCGTGCTCTCCTCTGATCTCTTTTACCTGCTGTTTAGTTGTTTTTGTGTGCCATGTTTGGTGTGGGAAGGTGTGATTAATGACGTCGCGTTCGACTGTCGGTCCCCAGTTGTTTGCGGTGTCGGTGGGTTTGGTGCCGTTGGGGTTGGCGTTTGGCGTGTTGATTGTGCAGTCGGGGTTTGCTTGGTGGTGGGCGCCGTTGTTTTCTGTCCTCATTTATGCGGGTTCGATGGAGTTTTTGGGTGTGGGTTTGGTTTTGGGTGGGGTGAGCGTTGCGGGTGCTGCGCTGACGTCGTTGATGGTGAATTTTCGCCATATCTTTTATGGCTTGACGTATCCGCGGGAGGTGGTGCGGGGGAGGTTGGCCCGGGCGTATGTGACGTACTCGTTGACAGATGAGACGTATGCGATTGTGTCGGCGGTTCGGGCTGTGGGACCGGTGGCTGATCCCGCTCGGGCTACTGATTGTTCCTTCAATCCAGCCGACTCGCATGGGCTTACTGAGCAGAGTTCCACTCAGGGTTTGTTGCAACTGTCAGGCCGTGAGTTGTTGGTGGTGCATGTGGTGTGCCAGTCCGTGTGGGTTGTGTCGGGTATTGTGGGCGCGGTGGCGTCGTATGTGGTGCCGGAGGGTGTGCATGGCGTGGAGTTCGCGTTGACCGCGCTGTTTATTGTTTTGGCGTTGGAGTCATTGCCGCCCGGCCGTTGGTGGTTGCCGGTAGGAGCGGCTGCGCTAGTGGGGGTTGTGGCTTCTGTTGTGGTGCCTGGTCGGATGTTGGCTGCGGCGTTGAGTGCGTATTGGTTGTTGCTGTTGGGGGCATATGTTCTTGGGGGTTCGTCTCGTGTGGGGCGTTAATTCTCCTGGTGCGTGGGGCTTGCCACAGGGGGTTACTCCGGCGTATGCGTTGTCGGTGTTGCTGGCTGTGGGCGGGGTGACTGTGTTGTTGCGTTGGCTACCTTTTGTGGCAGCGCGTATGGTGGCGCGCTCGGGTTTCGCACGGGTGTTGCGTTTGTTTATGCCGGTGGGGGTGATGGTCGTGCTGGTGGTTTATTGTGTGCGTGGTGTGCTCGATGATGCCGTAACGGCTGGGGGTGGGCGCGGTTATGTTGCGGTTATTGCGGCTGTGATGGTGACCGTTGGAGTGCATTGGTGGCGGCGCTCCGCGGCGTCATCAATTCTGGTGGGGACTGTTTGTTATGTGCTTTTGGCTAGCTTGTGGCTGTAGGTGGGTTGTGGTGCGGTAGCATTAGCGGGAAGTAAGATACCTGTCTTCCGAAAGGTGGAATCCTCGTGGCACTGATTGTGCAAAAGTATGGCGGTTCGTCGCTGGAGTCTCCGGAGCGTATCCGCAGCGTTGCCGAACGAATTGTTGCCACGAAGAAGCGCGGGCACGATGTTGTAGTGGTGTGCTCGGCTATGGGGGACACGACTGATGAGCTGCTCGACCTTGCTGCCGCTGTGAACCCGGTTCCGCCGGCTCGTGAGATGGACATGCTGCTGACCGCTGGCGAGCGCATTTCGAATGCTTTGGTTGCCATGGCGATCGAATCTTATGGTGCGAAGGCTCAGTCGTTCACTGGTTCGCAGGCGGGTGTTCTTACAACGGAACGTCACGGTAACGCGCGCATTGTGGATGTCACTCCGGAGCGTGTCCGTGAGGCTCTCGATGAGGGCAAAATTTGTTTGGTGGCCGGTTTCCAGGGTGTCAACAAGGACACCCGCGACGTCACAACCCTAGGCCGCGGTGGTTCGGATACTACTGCTGTTGCCTTGGCGGCTGCGCTGAAAGCTGATGTGTGCGAGATTTACTCGGATGTTGATGGTGTGTACACCGCTGATCCGCGTATTGTGCCGAACGCTCAGAAGCTTGAAAAGATCTCCTTTGAGGAGATGCTGGAGCTCGCAGCTGTGGGTTCCAAGATTTTGGTGCTTCGAAGCGTGGAGTATGCGCGCGCTTTTGATGTGCCGATTCGAGTTCGTTCTTCGTACAGCAATGACCCCGGCACGTTGGTTGCCGGTTCGATGGAGGAGATCCCCGTGGAAGAAGCAACCCTGGTTGGCGTAGCCACCGATACGTCCGAGGCAAAGGTGACCGTTCTGGGTATTCCGGACACGGTGGGGGAGGCTGCGAAGCTTTTCCGTGTTCTTGCGGACAATGAGATCAACATCGATATGGTGTTGCAGAATGTGTCTTCGCTGGAGGACAACCGCACGGATATTACGTTTACGTGCCCGCGTGCCGATGGGCCGCGTGCGATGGAGTTGCTGAAGCGCTTGCAGTCGGAGGGCACGTGCGAGAACTTGCTGTATGACGATCAGATTGGCAAGGTGTCGCTGATTGGTGCGGGCATGAAGTCTCACCCGGGGGTTACTGCGGTGTTCTGCGAGGCTTTGCGTGATGCGGGTGTGAACATTGAGTTGATTTCGACGTCTGAGATCCGCATTTCTGTGATCTTGCGTGAGGCGGATGTGAAGACTGCTGCGAAGACTTTGCATGATGCTTTCGAGCTGGGTGGCGAGGAAGAAGCCACCGTTTATGCTGGTACGGGCCGTTAAAGGGAGCTGCTGTTATGACTACTGTTGCTGTTGTTGGCGCTACCGGCCAGGTGGGTCGCGTGATGCGTACCTTGCTGGAGGAGCGTGATTTTCCGGCGGATACGGTGCGTTTCTTTTCGTCTCCCCGTTCGGCTGGGCAGTCGTTGTCTTTCCGTGGCGAGGACATCGTTGTTGAGGATGTGACGGCTCAGACTGTTGAGTCTTTGCAGGGTATTGACATCGCGGTGTTTTCTGCTGGCGGTGCGGCTTCGCGTGAGTTTGCGCCGTTGTTTGCGCAGGCTGGTGCTCGTGTGGTGGATAATTCTTCGGCGTGGCGTAAGGATCCTGAGGTTCCTTTGGTTGTGTCGGAGGTGAACCCGGAGGCTCTGAATGAGGTTCCGAAGGGCATTATTGCGAATCCGAACTGCACGACGATGGCTGCGATGCCTGTGTTGAAGCCGCTTCATGACGCCGCGGGGCTTGTTCGTCTGCATGTGTCTAGCTATCAGGCGGTTTCTGGTTCTGGTTTGGCTGGTGTGGAGACGTTGGCGAAGCAGGTTGCGGAGATCGGTGATCGTAATGTGGAGCTGACGCATGATGGTTCTGTCATGCGCGAGACCGTGGCGGATTCTGAGTTCGGCCCTTATGTTGCTCCGATTGCGTTCAATGCTTTACCGTTTGCTGGCAATTTGGTTGATGATGGGTCTTTGGAGACTGATGAGGAGCAGAAGCTTCGTAATGAGTCTCGGAAGATTCTTGGTTTGCCGGATTTGAAGGTTGCTGGCACCTGTGTGCGTGTGCCTGTGTTTACTGGTCATACGTTGACGATTCACGCTGAGTTTGAGCGTGCGATTACCCCTGAACAGGCAGTTAAGGTGCTTAATGACGCCGCGGGGGTTGAGGTTGTGGATGTTCCGACGCCGTTGGATGCTGCGGGGAAGGACCCGTCATTGGTGGGTCGTATTCGTCAGGATCAGTCGGTGGATGACAACAAGGGTTTGGTGCTTGTTGTTTCTGGTGACAATCTGCGCAAGGGTGCTGCGTTGAATACGATTCAGATTGCTGAGTTGTTGGTGCGCTAGTTTTTGTGCGCTGGGGGTGGAAAAAGGGTGGTCGCGGTGTTTTTCGTCGACCACCCTTTTTGTGTTGTTGGCTAGCCGGTGTGTAGGACTCCTGGGCCGATGGTTCCGACGGGGGCTGTGGCGTCGATGCTTGGTTGGTCTGCGGTTGCTGCCGTGGTGGTGCTTGTGTCGCCTGTCTGCGTGTGGTTTTCTTGTGCCAGCGTGTGTACCACAGTGTTGACAATTGCAGCGCTTACTTTGTTGAAGTAATTGCGCAGTAGGGGTCTGAGGTGTAGCCTGATGGCGGCGTTGAGCTGGAATTTTGCTGAAATCCTGTGGATATGTCCCCTTTTATGGAAATTTCCTGTCATCAGTGCTAGCGTGACCAGAGAAGTTTTTCCAATTTTTTTAGGAGTTTATTATGCGACGTTCTTTTGCTGCTGTAGCGGCTGCGTCCGCTTTCGCTTTGAGTGTGCATGCTGCACCTGCTTTCGCTGAAGAGGCTCAGCAGCCGGTTCCCGCTGAGGCTGCACCGGCACCTGCTGAGGCTGCACCGGCACCTGCTGAGGCTGCACCGGCACCTGCTGAAGACAAGCAGCCGGTAGCGGACGGCGCTAAGGCTGCACCGGGTAAAGAAGCTGAAGGTGAAAAAGAGGGCGAAAAGCCTGCTCTGAACATCGGCGAGAACGGCTACGTTCAGCCCGAAAACGGTTTCACCCGTGGCGAGGTCGTTAAGACCGAAGAGAAGTTCACCAACGACAAGGGTTGCAACAACTGCACCCGCACCACCGAGACCATCAGCAATAAGGTCAATCTCGAGGGTGCCGCAGTGTTCAACATGAACCTGAAGGACTACTCCAACAACGGCTTCACCAAGAAGGTCTGGAATCCCAACAACCACCCGAACCTCAACCCTGAGGGTGACAAGAACCCCGAGGGCGCTGGTCCCGGCAACGTTGAGATGCAGCATTACCTACTCGGCAAGAGCATCATCGCTTGGCGCCCGGTGTTCGCTACCGACTACCCGATGAGCACCGCTGAGATCACTATCGATCTGCCGGATGAAGGCTACGTGGCTTCTGACGCTACCAGCTGGTACGTCGACCGTTACCTGCCTGCTGTCGCTGGTAAGCAACAGCCTTACAAGAACAAGCTGGTTCCTTCCGAGGTAACTGTGGTGGGCAAGAAAGCTACCGTCAAGTTCGCTTCCCCGATCGACGCTTACAGTGGTTGGGCTGGTGTCTTCACCAAGGACTACGGTGTGGAGGGCTTCGACAAGATCAAGAACGCCAACAAAGAGGCCACCATGAAGGTCACCGGCGAGTGGGACGTCGAGAAGATCAAGAAGATGAAGGAAGAGGCTGAGAAGGACGGCAAGACCCTCTACGGCAACCCCATCGCTTTCAAAGATGGCTCCCTCGAGAAGGTCACCGAGACCTGCGATTGCCCTCCGGAAGATGAGCCCGGTAACCCCGGTGGCAAGCCCAGCAACCCCTCTGGTTCCTCTGACGTGCCCGGTTGGTTGATCCCCATTGCTGCTATTCCGCTGATCCCGGCTCTGGTTGGTTCTTCCACTGGTTCTTCCACCCCGGCTCCTCAGGCTCCTGCAGCTCCTGTTGCAGAGGCTCCGGCTGCTGAAGCTCCCGTGAAGGGCATTGAGAAGGGTGTTGCAAAGCAGCAGGCTCCCGCCGCTTCCGAGAAGCGCGTGCTTGCTAACACCGGTGCTGACGTTGCTGGCCTCGCTGGCTTCGGCGCTGCACTGATGGCTGCTGGCGCTTTCGTCGCTGGTCGCCGCCGCAAGTAACATCACAACTTAGTCGGGCCCCGCGGGGCCCGACGGGTTAAATAACGCCCGCCGCACTGTCTAGTGCTGGCGGGCATTATGCGTTTTTTGATGCGCTGTTTTTTTAGATGGCGCGCAGTCCCGGCGAGTCTTCGCCACTGTTGGTTTCGGTGGAGGCTGCGATGATGTCGGCGCGGGCGCGGGCGACGCGGGACCGGATAGTTCCTACGCGAACGCCGGCGATTTTCGCGGCCTCTTCGTAGCTAAAACCCAACACTTGGGTGAGGATCAATGCTTCACGCCGCTCTTCTGGCAGCTCGTCGATGAGCAATCGGGCGTCGACCCACTCGGACCAAGAATTAGACGTCGGGGTGGTAGCTTGTGCGTCTTCGTATTCGGTTGCGGACTTCAGCGGTCGGGCTCGATCGTGGCGGATGCTATCTACCCATGTGCGGCGCGCAAGGGAAAGGATCCATGTGCGGGCGCTGGAGCGTGCGGCGAAGCGGGGCAGTGCCCCTAGGACGCGCAAGAAGGTTTCTTGGGTGAGGTCATCGGCAGTGTCGGGGCTGCTGAGGTGCGCGAGCAAACGCCAGACGTCTTTGTGTGTGGCACTGATGAATTCATCGAGGGCCTGACGGTCACCACGGCCGGCTTTGAGCGCTAGCTGGGTGACGTAGGCGTCGGTTTCTACGTCGGCATAGGTCACGGTGTTCTACTTTAGCAGGGGGTGCTTTTGCCTAGTGACTTTCCAGGGTAGTGCGCAGGGTGTAGCAAGCTGTCGTGTGCGCTGGCTGAGTGGCGCGTGCCCGATCATAGGTAAGTATTAATAGGCTTCCAATTGATTGGCCCGAAATCGTTTGCGGTTTTTCCTATAGAGGTGTAGCTTATGAATTGTTAGAAATTCATAGGGCCGACTTAAGTCTTGTGCTCGAGTAACCCAGCGGACCAGCCCCCGCTGTACACACGGACCTGGCCCAGACTTCGTAAAAAAGGAGCAACGCATGACCAACCAGTCTGCATCCAACAGCACTCCCAACGTTGACGACATCGTCAGCCGCGGCCAGTGCCCCGTCGCCCACGGTGCTACAACCTCTCTCGCTGGCGCTCCTGTTGCCAGCGAGAACCACTCCATCACCACCGGCCAGCAGGGAAGCGTCGCGCTGCACGACTTCCACCTGATCGAAAAGCTCGCTCACTTCAACCGCGAGCGTGTCCCGGAGCGTGTCGTCCACGCTAAGGGCTCCGGCGCTTTTGGCGAGCTGACCGTCACCGAGGACATGTCTCCGTACACCTGCGCGGCACTGTTCCAGAAGGGCACCGTCACCCCGATGCTCGCCCGCTTTTCCACTGTCGCCGGTGAGCAGGGCTCTCCCGATGCATGGCGCGACGTCCGTGGTTTCTCTCTGAAGTTCTACACCTCTGAGGGTAACTACGACATCGTCGGCAACAACACCCCCGTGTTCTTCATCCGTGACGGCATCAAGTTCCCCGACTTCATTCACTCCCAGAAGCGCCTCCCGGGTTCCGGCCTGCGTGATGCGAACATGCAGTGGGACTTCTGGACCCGCACTCCTGAGTCCGCACACCAGGTCACCTACCTCATGGGCGACCGCGGCATCCCGAAGGACTTCCGCCACATGGACGGCTTCGGTTCCCACACCTACCAGTGGATTAACGAAGCTGGCGAGCGTTTCTGGGTGAAGTACCACTTCAAGACCCGTCAGGGCTGGGAAACCCTCACCGATGCTGAGGCAACCGCGCTTGCTGGTCAGGACGCCGATTCCTCCCGCACCGATCTGTACGAAGCTATCGAGCGCGGCGACTTCCCCGTCTGGGATGTCAAGGTGCAGATCATGCCGGTCGACGAGGCAGAAGGCTACCGCTACAACCCCTTCGACCTGACGAAGACGTGGTCGCACAAGGATTACCCGTTGATCCACGTTGGTCATTTCGAGCTGAACCGCAACCCGCAGAATTTCTTCGCTCAGATCGAGCAGGCTGCGTTTGCGCCTTCTAACTTGGTTCGCGGTATCGGGTTCTCCCCGGACAAGATGCTGATCGCTCGTGGTTTCGCTTACGCCGATGCGCATCGTTACCGCGTGGGTGCGAATTCCGAGCAGTTGCCGGTGAACGCTCCGGTGTGCCCTGTGAATTCCTACTCGCAGGATGGCGCGATGACGTACTCCTTCCAGGCTCCGACTCAGCCGGTGTACTCGCCTAATGGTGAGGGCCGCGACAATGGTGCTTTGGATCCTGAGGGTTATTCCGGTTCCGGTGTGACTGTTGGTGTTGCTGGCGATCTGGGCCTGTGGGACACCCACGGTACTGACTTCACTCGTGGTGCTTACGTGCAGCATGCTGAGGATGATGATTTCGTCCAGGCCGGCATCCTTGTGCGCGAGGTGCTTGATGACGCCGCGCGCGAACGCTTGGCGGGCAACATTGCGCGTGCCATGGGTGGTGTGAACGAGCGTGTTGAGCAGCAGTGCTACGAGTATTGGACCAACGTTGACGCTGACCTTGGTGCTCGTGTGAAGGAGCTTTTCCAGGCAGCTAAGTAAGGCCGTCTAAGGGGTCAAAAAGGGCGGGCATGTTTCTTGAAGTCGAGAAACATGCCCGCCCTTTTGTCGGCATTATGCCTACATGACACTGATTATGTTGTGTGCTGCTCCTGTTCGGTGTTGTAGATGGAGCGGCCAACATAGAAGTTCGACACGCTAGCCACCACAAGCAGGCCCACAACGGCTAAAACCACGCGCACAAGGTTGTGCCAATCAAACCCGCCCGCAGCGGTGTCCTGGACAAACACCCCGATGACCGCCAGTGGCAACGCAACACAGCTTAGAACGCTCATCACATTGACCTTGGACAAAGCATCCGGGGCACGCACCACAGCGATAGCCGTAACGACTGCAGCCACAGCCGCAGCAACAAACAACACGGCAGCAACAACACTAAGCATTAGCGACGCCCCCTCGACAGCATCCGGGCCAACGATACTGTGGACAGGCCACCAAGCAACGCCGCCAGCACAGCAACTTCGAAGACAATAGAGACGTCAGCAAACACGCTCCACACCAGGAACACGCCGACCATCCCGTAGAAAATCAGATCGGACATCACAATCCGAACCGCAGCACTGCGGGTGCGCACAATAATCACCAAACCGACCGCAATGCACAACGCGAACGCTGCAATGCCGACGCACGAAACCCAACCAAACCAAGTCGGTACAGACTCAAAATTCAACACCTTAAGCCCCTTCCACCGCAGGCCACAGCCTACGTTCCATATCGGCCAAACCGTCCAAAACTTCCTGCCCATCCGCACCAAAAACGGCCTGAACCAGCAGGTATTCCGGAACCCCCTCGGCGTCATCAATCACACCAATACTCATGGTGCCGGGAGTCATCGTGATCGACGTCGAAAACGCCGTCACCAAAGCATCAGAGGTCACCCGCAGCGGATAGCGCACCACCGCAGGATGCATCTGAGACTGCGGCCGCAGAGCATCAACAGCGATCGACCACGCACCAGCAAACACCTGGCCAATCAGCCACAACGAATACACAACCCAATGGGCAAACAATCGCATTCTAATGCCCCTCTCCGACTGCATCAGCAGGATCGCCCAACACAGCGTGCTGGTAGCTATCCACATCAACCAACTGGGTGGACGCATGATCCACCGCAGCAAACAACGGGCCCACCGCCACGAACATAGCCAAGGACACAGCCGCCATAGCAGCAGCCGGGGCCAGACGCGGCAACGTCACCACAAGGCCCGGCGGAGTGCGTTCCGCATCCATATCCTTGCCCCAGAACACCTCACGCCACAGGCGCAGCATCGAAAACAGCGCACCAAGCGACGCAACAATAATCACCCCAATGGCAACCCCCGCCTGGGTATCACCCGAGCGCGCAATCTCCATCACGGCGAAAACCTTCGCCCACACACCGGAAAACGGCGGCAAGCCAACGATCGAAAACGCGCCCATCACAAACACGGCAGCAACCAAAGGATCACGCCGCGCCAGACCAGATAGCTGGTGCAGACGCCCCGTGCCGTAGGTTTCCTCGATCGCGCCGGTAGTCAACACCAGCGCGCCGATGGTGACCATGTGGTGGAGCATGTAGAACAAACCAGCTGCCAGCGCCGACTTCGGATCGAAGCCAACAAAGGCCAACATGATCACGATGAATGGCATGCCGCCCACCATCTGATAGGCAACCACACGGCGCATCGTGTACTCGCCTAAACCAGCGAAAGAACCGACCATCATCGATGCGATCGCGAAGATCATAATCAGGCCCGACCAGCGAGTATCCAGATCGAACACCACCGTGAAGATGCGGAACAGTGCGTACACCGCAACCTTTGTGTGCAGGCCGGAAAACAGCGCCATGACAGCAGGAGACGTCCCGGGGTACGTGCGGGGCAGCCACGTGTGGACAGGGAACACGCCGGCCTTCACAACCAGCGCGATCACCACCAAACCCATCGCCACAACAACAGGTTTGTCACCACGCGCCGCGCCGGCTAGCACCGCAATGTTCGCCGACCCATAGGTGGCGTACACCAAGCTCACACCAATCAGCAGCACAGTTGACGTCGCCAGGTTCACCAGCACGAACATCCTGCCGCCCGCCAGACGCGACCAGGTGCCCGTCATAGCAATCAGGCCGTAAGACGGCAGCAGCATCACTTCGATAAACACAAACAGGTTGAACAAATCACCCGTCATCAACGCGCCGTTGACACCCGCCGTCAGCATCAGCGCCAACGCCGGATAGAACCGAGCGCGGGTTTCTCCCACAACAGTGGCGAACCAGTTAGCCGTCAGAGCCACCAATGACGTCGCGACAATCATCAACGCAGTCACACCATCGGCGACAAACGGGATGGCCACACCACCCGAATACAGGCCAACATTGTGCCCAAGCGGAGCATCGTAGGTAGCGGCGTAGAGCCACACACCTGCGAAGATACCCGCAGCAGGGACGGCTAGGTGCAGCACATCGCGTGCCACACCACGGACAATCACAGCCAGCGCAGCAGCCACCAGAGGCACAGCAACAAACAGTGGCAGCATTGCGGCAGCATTCAACGGTGCACCATGGACAGCACCTTCAGCAGCAAATATGTGCATCATCATTTAGTGCTCAGCTCCTTGAGCGCCACTGCCCGCGCCCTCCTGTTGTTTCTGACCATCTTCGTGCTTAGCCTTCTGCTGCTTGTGTTGCTTTTGCTTCTCGTGCCGCTGCCTCTCAGCCTCATGCACAGCATGCACGCGACGACCACGACGCGTGTGAGGAGAAATCGGGGAAGCCTTACGTGCTCGAGAATCCAAAGAAGATTCATGTTCGGGATCTTCTGCGCTGCGCGTATCGTCCGAGCGGCCCAATGCCGCCAGTGCCAACATGAATGCCGTTGTCGCCATCGTGATCACGATCGCCGTCAGCACGAAAGCCTGGGGCAGAGGGTCCGCGGCGTCATCAATAGATGTGCGGCCAGCGAAAGGCTCACCGCGCCACGCGCCGATACCCGCAGCTAAAATAATCAAGTTGGTTGCATGGCTGATCAAACCCATGCCAATAACAATGCGGACCATTCCGCGCTGGAGCGCCAAGTAGACACCGCCAGCCATCAACACAGCAATAGTCAAGGCGATAATCATCGGCGATCACCCTCTTCCTTATCCCTGGGTTGATCAACGCGTCGAGCAGTAGAAACAGAATCCGTAGTGACTGCCCGATAAGGAGTGAACTGGGCGCCCACCACCGAGTGCACCGGCGAGGTTTGAGCCTCCTGCTCTGCGCGGGCCTCCTTGTGGAGATCCGACGCGGGAAGCGGGTTGGATCTGCTCCGAATAAACGGCAGCAACACCTTGTCCACACCTGGTCGGCGCGTACCGCCCAAAGCATTGATAGCCAACGTGACCATTCCCAGCACCGCAAGGAACACGCCGACGTCAAAAATCATGGAGGTTGTCACGTGCTCGCCCGCGATATGCCCGTGGATCGGGAACAGGAATGAACCCTTCAACAAACCAAGGAATCCAGAGCCCAGGGCAGTCAACATGCCCACCCCGGTGAGAATGAACGGTAGGTTGGGGCGAACAATCCTACGGTCAGCAGGCTTAGACAAGTAAGCCAGCATGATCGCGCCGCTAGCTACCAGGGCGGCAATGAATCCGCCGCCAGGGGCATTATGGCCGCGCATGAAGATCACAAAGCTCAACACCAACAACACTGGTGACAGAACCTTCAACACAGTGCGCAGCGGGATTGAGTTGCTGAGCTCCATGCCGAAGGGCGGCGGAGTGTCCTCATCTCGGCTGTGGCGGGGGATCGAACCGACAACCGCGGCGATCACCACACCAGCCATGCCCAAGACGCTGAGCTCGCCCATGGTATCCAGCGCACGGAACTCGACCAGAATCGTGTTGACCACGTTGCTGCCACCTGAAATGCCCGGGGCTTCCTGCAGGTACCACATAGCCAGATCCGGCCGGCCATGGCGACCCACCAGCGTGTACACGCCGATGAATGTCACGACACCGACCAGCACGGCCAAGGTACCAGCGGAGAACTTCTTGGTGTTGCCTGTTTGGATGAAATCCGTGGGCTGGAAGCGGACAACCATCATCATCACGACCACAATCAGCAGCTCCACCAGGAACTGCGTGAGGGCAACGTCGGGCGCGCCCAACAGCAAAATCTGCAGGGTCACGCCGATGCCTGCGACGCCCAGCAGGACCACAGCCAACAGACGATTGTGAGTGCGCACCAGCGCTAGTACGCTGACGATCACGATGATCAGCGGCAGCACATCCATCGGCTGGTCAATACCCGGAACACGCGGCGCAAGCTCAATCCCCGTTGAGCCGGGGCTCAGCAGCGCCCCGCCGGCGAGACAGAGGATCAGCAGCAGCGGGTAGGTCAAGTGGCGTGAAGGGCTGAGGGAATCCGCCATTGACGCCGCAAAACGACCCCACTTTTGTGAACGGTTGTAGAGCTTATTGAGCAGATCGTTACCGGTTGTCGGGAAGAAGTTCTTCGGGGTGATCCACTCAAACAGTGCGTGACGGTAAGCCACCATCACTAGCGCCACGCACATAGCTACCGCGGAAATCAGGAAGGGCAACGTGATGCCATGCCACAGTGCCAAATGCAGGTGGGCCGGATGCGCCGTGGGGGCCGCGGCCGCCACCAAGGAATCGATGGGGGAGTCCAGACGGGATAGGAAAAAGACAATGGGTAATGACGCCACGCCGGGCAACGCAGCAGGCAGCCACAGGCGCACAGGTGCTTCGCGTACCTCCGACATGTCACGGCGACCGTCGACAAACGCGCCGAACACCAGCCGGGTGGAGTAGGTCATGGTGAAAACAGCGCCACTGAACGCGGCGATAAGCAAAACGATTACACCGCCGTTAGCTAACGGTGCACCGGTGAAGGCCTCCAGCATGGCTTCCTTGGACACGAAGCCAAACATCGGTGGAATAGCCGCCATCGACAAAGCACCGATGACCACAGCTGTGAATGTGAAGGGCAGCTGCTTGTACATTTTTCCTAGGCGGCGCACGTCACGGCTATGTGCTTGGTGGTCAATCACGCCAATCAGCATGAACAGCGAAGACTTGAACATGGCGTGCGCCAGGGTGTGCACCGCAGCAGCCGCCAAAGCGAAGGGGGTTCCAACACCAATGGTGGCAACAATCCAACCAAGGTGGGACACCGTCGAATAAGCAGTGAGCTTTTTCAGGTCGGTCTTCTGAATAGCGAATAGCGAGGCCATCACGGCAGTGGACATGCCAACGACGATCAACAGAACATTCCACACATGGTTGTGATGGAATACTGCGGAGAAACGAAGCAGCACGTACACACCGGCCTTCACCACCGCAGCAGCATGCAGAAACGCCGACACGGGGGTGGCCGCAGCCATCGCCTCAGGCAACCAGAAGTGGAAGGGCAACTGGGCAGACTTCGTAAACGCCGCCACAGCAAACAACACAGCCAAGGCGGTCGCCATGCCTGGCCGCTCTACCCAAAAACCGGACTCCAGAATCTCATGCAAATCAGTGGTGCCAGCCGCAGTTGCGGTGATAGCCGTGGCAGCCAACAGTGACAAACCGCCGGTAAAGGTCAACACCAGGGTGCGGATAGCCCCCGCTTCGCCACCGGAACCAGCGCGCGCGATCAAGAAGAAAGAGCCAATAGAGACAAACTCCCAAGCGATAAACAGCACCACAATGTCATTAGCCAGCACCAGCAACAGCACAGCCAGCATGAACGCAGACATGATCACATAAAAACTCGTATTCGAGTCCTTATGGTGCAAATAGCTTGCCGAATAGATGAACACCACCGCGCCCACACACAGCGCAAGCATCGCGAAGAACACGCTGAGTGCATCGCCACGGAACGCGACGTCAATATGCTGACCGGGCGCAGGGAAATCCCGCACCCACGTCGTCGACCACTCGACGGCGCCAGAACCATGCCCCCCACCTGTAAAAACTGTAGGGAACGTGCCCGCCAACACGCTTGCGGCGGCAACGTACATCAGTCCCAAAGGCACACCCGCAGCGCGGTCCATAACCTGGACCAGCACCGGGGAGCACACAACAGCTAAAGCTGCTATGCCAAGAACAATCATCAAAGACACGGGGCTTTTCCACCTACAATCGTCACATTTTTCACCGTTTTCCAACGTTACCAGTGTTTAGTCCCGCGCTTGACCGGTGCGCCTATCAATAAGGCAGCCGCAAAACCCCTACATTCATCAAGCATGAGGCTAAAGTCGCACACCCCCCAGATACTTCTCGCGCTCGCAGCCGTGGCCACCGTCGCCTGCGGCGCAACCTATACTGCGACGACCGACACCGGTATCGCATCCACCTGGACCGGGCCCGAAGAACCCGAAGGGGCCCCCAGTGCGCAGATCGACGCCACCACAGCCCAAGCCCTCACCGAAGCTCGCCGCGCAGCGGGCGAGGCCGCAGCCCAAGCCGGGTTCCTCGACACCGGCGTCCAAGAGCTCAAGGGCGGCATCGGGCAACTCAGCAGCCGATCCGGCGAGATCATCGACGGTGCCGCACAACTGCACGACGGCGCAGAACAGCTCAACCAGGGGCTCATCCAACTCCAAGCCGGCACGGGGCAGCTCGGCAACGGAGCCACCCAAGTCGCCGACGGAGTCGCTCAAGCTGTCGAACAGGTGCAAGCAGTAGCCGTCATTCAGTCCCAAGTCCTGGGCGCGATGGACCAGGCGGACAAAGAACTCGCACGCTCACAAGACCCCGATATCGTCAACCTCCGCGGCCAGCTCAAGGAATTGCGCACCCAAGCCGAACAATTCGGCATCGACGGCGAACTCGCCGACAAACTCGACCAACTGCGCAGTGGTTCCCGCGAAGTCGCCAACCAACTCGCGGTCCCCGGCTACGGCTACCACGACGGAATCTACAAAGCAGCACAAGGCGCAAAGCAACTATCCGAAGCTACCGGTGAACTAGACAGCGTGGCTAAGCAAGCCACCGATGGCATCGGCCAACTCGACCAGGGCGCCACAAAAATCGCCGACATGTCCGCCAAAAACCAAGACGCCGTCGCAGGCGTCCAACGGGCACTCCCACGCACCAGCGCAACCCCCGCGACGTCAACAAGCGGAAACAACAGTGATGACGCCGCCCCTGCCGAACGCGGCAGCCTGCCCCCACTGTATGCAGTACTCATCGCGGCAGCCACGCTGCTTGGCGCAACGTTGACCCGCATCAACGCGAAGAAGGATTGGTGGCAGGTTCTTGCGATTTCTACAACCGCTACCGTCACCTACGCCATCTTGGCAGGCACGGCGACAGTCGCTGGCGTCATTCAGGCCTGGGTTCTACTGACCGTCGCAGCCTACGGCGTAACAGCAGGCACCCAATGGGCGCGCCGGGCACTTGGACCAGCAGTCGGAATGCCGCTGATTTTTGCTACTGTCGCAGCTCAAATTGGTGTCGTGACCTGGGCATGGAAGCAGTCCACTGCGGTAGAGCTCAGCCGCGGGTGGGAGATTGTCAACGCTTTGATGCCGGTGAACTACCCGGCGTTGGGCTTGAGCACACTGGGCAATGATGGTCCGGTCGTGCCGATGATCCTGTCCCTTGCAGTGGTTGGTGTGCTGGCGGTGTGCACCGTGGTCGGCAACGGCCTGTCGCAGCGTGCGGCCATGCAAGACGCACACGCGCTCCTGCCAGAATCAGAAGAGGTCTAAAGGAAAAACATACCTGGGTATGACGACGCGGGGGGCGTGCTGTCGGTAGCATGAGCGCCGTGGCAGCCCAAGAACCCCAACCCTTCAACACCGCGACCTGGTTAAAAGACAGCATTGCGGCTATTGCTGCGGCGGCTGTGTCGGCGCTTGGTGCGGGTAGTGAAGGTTTTGCCCCGAGGGGGTTTGTGCTTGTCGCTATCGCTGGTGTTGTGCCCATTGTCCAGCGTCGGTTCCCGCGCTTCACCGTGGCGGGTCTGTTGGTGGCCTTGTGCGTCAGCGCGCTGCAGCCGCAGCTGAGCGTCGGGGTCATTGTGTTGGTTGCGCCTATATCTCTATGTGCCGTGTGAAAACTAGTGCAATCGTTGTGTTGATGGCCGTGATGCAGCTCGTGTTCATTGTGTGCGCCCTGGCTCTAGGCTTTGTGTTGGGGTGCCAGGACAGCTGGCGGCAGGCATGGTTTTGCCGCTCATACTGGCAGTAGTCCCGGGGATTGCTGTGGTGGCGTGGCAGTCGTTGCTATCGATGCTTATCAGGTCTTTTACCGCACCCATCGGTATTGCGCTAGCGGCATCCGTTATCTCTATCGGTGTTTTGGTTGGGGGCGTGACGGCTGCCACCTACGGTCTTGCTTCTGCTATGTTGACCAGCGTCATGTGGATGGGGAACACGGCGAGTGCGAATGCGCAGAACCTCACGTGGGGGTCATTCATCCCCTATGCCGTTGCCGCCCTGTTTTCCACTGTCCTAGCTTTCGTAGTCAGCGCCGTGTTTTTGAATAGGACGGACGTCCGGACATAGGGCGGCTCGGGCTATTCGTAGTGGGTCCACATGCGCAATACGTGAACCACCTGCTCGTCGGGGACGTCGCCTTCCTGAATGCGGACGACGGCGCTAGAACGCTTCTGCAATTGCTGCAAACGGTTTTGAATGTCTGTGCGTTCGGTGAGTGCTTCAGCCAGTTTCATGCTTGCCTCCTGCAGCGTGGAAAAGAAAAGCCAGTGCCTAACAGTATAAAAAACTGCCTGCGCATTGGCTTGGTTTGTTAGTGATTCACGCACAAAGGTGGCGGTGCGGTAGGGGCGCGGGTGTGCATAAATATCGGGTGGGGTGGCCACGGTTTCTCGTCGACCTGGGGAAATAGGCGGTGAGGTGCTGGTGCGCCCGATATTTGTGCATGTTTTTCGGCAGGGAGCCGCGGGTGTGTTTTGCGACCTGGGGAAACGGTTTTTTGGTGGGCTCGCTGCCGAAATTTGTGCACGTTTTTCGTGTGGTCCGGGAAAGCGAAAAGGCCAACAACCTGCAAACAGTAAATTTGCTGGTCATTGACCTAATCTAGATGGTCGGGATAACAGGATTTGAACCTGCGACCTCTTCGTCCCGAACGAAGCGCGCTACCAAGCTGCGCCATATCCCGATGAGCGTTAATCCAGGACTCGGGAAAAAGGGGCGCCCTGGCCGCTACCTCGGAATATCTTAATGCACGGCCTTAACCTGCGCAAAGTGCCAGCTTAAGCCCCGCTCACACGCGGAGTTTCCGTCAACAAAATGCGGGTGGCCGACGGTTTACTCATAATCCGCTGCGGGACAAACTTCGATGTCCCCAGACCATTACTGACGTGCATCCACAAAGCCCCAAAGCGGTGCATGCCAGACACTCGAGTCGCATCAATCCCGCAATTTGTCACCAGAGCATGCCCCGTGGGCTGCGCGGCAGATAGGCTGCCGGCAACACCGGAACCCCAACGATTGGGGATCTCTTCCGGGACAGACGCGTGGGTCAGCACATCACTCACCCGAGAATCACTTGAAAAACGAGAGTTCCCCGGCCAGGGAACGCGGACGCGAGGCAAACACAACTGGCCACCATGCGTATGCCCAGACAGTGTCAGCTGGTAGCCGTCGGCCTCGAAACGCTCCAACACCCTCGGCTCCGGACTGTGCGTCAAGCCAATAGAGATATCCGCCTGGGCATTAGGGGCCCCAGCGATGCTCCCATAGTCGTCGTAGTTATGGTGCGGATCGTCAACACCCGCAGCAGCCACACGCAAACCGTTGGCGCTGAACTCATGGCGCTGATGGGTGCAATCCCTCCAACCGCGCTCCACAAACGCAGCGCGCATCCCCTTCCACGGCAACTCCACCCCACGGGGTTTGCGCTTCTTACCCAGTAGATAATTTGCGGGATTAACCGGCGAAGGGCCGAAATAGTCATTCGTGCCAAACACGAACAACCCAGGAGTGTTTAGCAGCGGATCAAGAGCCCGCAATACCTCCGGGACCGCATGGGCGTCACTCAAATTATCCCCAGTGTTCACCACCAAATCGGGCTCGCACTCAGCCAAAGACTGCACCCATTGCTGCTTGGCGTGCTGCCCCGGGATCATGTGCAGATCCGACAGGTGCAACACGGTAAAAAACCCTTCATCCTCCCGACCAGAACGAGCTAACGTACCAGGCTGTAACACCGGAAGCTCAACAGTGTGCAGGGTGAAACGCCGCAGCTCCGCCAAACCATGGCCAATCACCGCAGCGCCAGCCCCCACCCCCAAACCAGCACTGACCCCGAGCACGCTCAACGCGCGGTTCAATCCACTTTTTCCAGTATCCACGCCACAAGCCTACTAGCGAGCACTCGACCCGAGCACCCGCAATCAGCTAATTCGCGCCCAAAGAACGCAATAGATCATCAATCACAGCGCCAAGATCGTCCGCGACGTCATTACCCACCTGCACCTCAGGCTGTGCAGGAGACGGCGGTGCAGATGGACGCGAGGACCCATCCGACAACTCAAGCGTCAACGTATCCCCCTGCATCACGGCCTCCCCGGTGCGGATACCAACAACACGCCCACGAGGCATGCCATCACCCGGGACAAACGTGATCGAGACCTTGTAGCCAGCCTTCTCCAAACGCTTGCGGGCATCACCCTCACTCAAACCCCGAACCGACGGCAAATCAGACACACCCAAGCCGCGCCCAAACTTCGGATCCATAGCAGGCAACACCCCATCCGCCGCGCCCGGAATACCACGGGCAGCAGCAAACCACGTCCGAGCAGGCTCCATGCCACCATACAAATCACCATCAGGGCACTGGCGCAACGGCGACGTGCACAACGGAGTAGGCGTCACGCCATCGTTATACACATACGGCACAGCAGCAAGACGGGAATTAAAGCCCATAAACGCCGCCGAAAAATGGCTCTCCGTCGTGCCAGTCTTCGCAGCTGTAGGAGCCCCCCAACCCGCAGCCTTAGCCGCATCCGCAGCAGTGCCATCCACGACGTCCTCACTCAAAGCATTCGCCAAGGCGGCAGCAACATTTTCTGGAACAGCACGCTCGCAATCGGGAACATCAAGATCAACCGCCTGGCCATGGCGATCCAACACCTTGTTGATAGGGTTGGGCTCGCACCACATGCCACCACTGGCGATCGTCGCCGAAACATTCGCCAACTCCAGGGGGTTAACCGCCGTCGGGCCCAACGTATACGAACCCAAATTGTGCGACTTCACATACTCCGCAATCGAAGACTCACCATCAAAACTGCCCGGCTCAACATAATCCCGAAGCCCCAAGTTGACTGACATATCCACCACATTCGACACCCCCAACTGCTCGATGAGCTTCACGAAAGTCGTATTCGGCGACTGCGCCAACGCCTGCTTCAACGTCATCTGAGGCTTGTAGACGCCAGAGTTTTCCACACAATAGGTATCCGGCGGGCAGTTTTTCGCCCCGCCATCACCCATGCCGCGCGCCTCGAAACGCGGGGGAACATCCACCATGGTGTCGACGCCCATGCCCTTTTCCAAAGCGACCGCAGCGGTAAACACTTTGAACACAGAACCTGCGCCCGCGCCCACGCGAGTGAAAGGCTGGGGGAGGACCGTCTGGCCAGCATCCAAATCAAGACCGTAATCACGCGACGACGCCATCGCCACAACCTTGCGTGACTTCTCCCCGGGCTCCACCACATTCATAACCTCCGCAACCCCGGGGGTAGTGGGGGACACTTGCGAGGTCACCGCCTGCCGCGCGGCCTCTTGTGTTGTGGGATCAAGGGTCGTGTCAATGGTGTAACCGCCCGTGGCGACCTCATCAAAGTCAAGGCCCTTCTTGGACAAGTAATCGAGCACGTAATCACAGAAGAATCCTCTATCGCCAGCAGCAATGCAGCCATTCGGCAAACCCTGCGGCTGTTCCAGCACCCCCAGAGGCTCCTGCTTGATGGCTTGTGCCTGTTCGATCGTGATCGCTCCCGACTCCACCATGGTGTCCAACACAGTGGCCCGGCGCTCGGCCACGCCTTCAGGGTTGGTGTAGGGATCAAGCAGTGAAGAAGACTGCACGATGCCCGCCAGCATCGCCGCCTGTGCGACCGACAATTCAGAAGCGTGGATACCGAAGTAGGTGCGGCTTGCCGCCTCGACACCATAAGCACCATTGCCGAAAGGGACAATGTTGAGATAGCGCGCGAGGATCTCGTCCTTATCATGTCGGCGATCTAGATCAGAGGCCATCCGCATTTCGCGAAGCTTGCGGGGAATCGACTGCTCTACCGCGAGCTGTTGCTCGGCTTCGTCTTCGGCGTCAACCAGCAACAAATAGTTCTTCACATATTGCTGATCAATTGTTGACGCCCCCTCACTCACCGCACCCTTAATGATGTTGCGGCCCATGGCGCGCAATGCACCCTTCCAGTCAACCCCCTCATGCTCGTAGAAGCGGCGATCCTCCACGCTGACGATTGCCTGCTTCATGGGTTTGGCGATCTGGTTTGAAGGCACGTCGAAGCGACGCTGCTTGTAGATCCATGCGATCGGTTCCCCCGCGGCGTCATTAATTGTGGTGACTCCGGGGGCGGAACCCTCTGTGAGGTCGGTGAGGTTTGAATCCATTGTCTTCTCCGCTCGGCTGACGCCGGCACCGCCGAGAACGGCAAGGGGGGTGAGAGTCAGAGCAGTTGCAAGCCCCGCAGCGGCGATGGCGGCGGTGAGCTGGCCCAGGGATTTCAAGGAAGACACACCAAGACTCTACTGAACTAAAGGCGTGAAAGTCGCTTGCCAAGGTCGCGAAGTATCGAAAAACCTGCTAAAAATGTGACGTGGTAGAGCGTTTCATGTGACTGGCTTCGACAACAATCTATTATGTGTGTAGACTCACATCTGGAACGATCCCTATAACATATTAGGAGGGTGGCAGCATGACAACTCCGCTCTTACACACACGGACGCGCAACCCCTACGGCACCATCGGCCAAAAAGCGTCCAGCACTAATCCCCACAGCGGGATCAACCCACACGCGCCCGAAAAACGAGGCGACTGGGTCATGCGAGCAAAGTGCCGCGATGTAGACCCAGACTCCCTATTTGTCACCGGCGCGGAACAACGACAAGCAGCGGAAATCTGCAGCCTCTGCCCCGTGATGCTGCAATGCAGAGCAGACGCGCTAGACAACAAAGTCGAATTCGGAGTGTGGGGCGGACTCACCGAACGGCAGCGCCGAGCAATCCTGCGCAAGAACCCACACGTGACCAACTGGTACGAATACTTGTCCAACGGTGGCGAACTGATCGGCCTTTAGAGTAGATAAGACCAGTTAAAAACCGCCCAAGCGTGCCCCATGCCCAACACTGAAAACCAATGGGTACAGTGTTGGGCATGGCTAAAAAGTTTGAATACGCAACAGTCCCACTGTTGACCCACGCAACCAAGCAAATCCTCGACACCTGGGGTGAAGACGGCTGGGAACTCGTCAGCGTCGTTCCCGGCCCCAACCCGGAAAACGTCGTTGCCTACATGAAGCGCGAGGTCGAGGCATAAAATGACCACCAGCGAACGCCTCAGAGAACTCGGCATTAGCCTTCCCCAGGTTGCAGCACCCGTAGCCGCCTACGTGCCCGCAATCCGCACCGGAAACCAAGTCTGGACATCCGGCCAAATCCCCTTCGTCAACGGCGAACTCGCAGCAACCGGCAAAGTCGGTGCTGAAGTGTCCGCAGAAGACGCCTACAACTATGCGCGCATCGCAGCGCTCAACGCACTGGCTGCAGTAGACGCGCTCGTCGGTATCGACAAGGTCACCCGCGTCCTCAAGATCGTCGGATTCGTGGCATCCGCAGAAGACTTTGGTGGACAGCCCGCCGTCATCAATGGGGCATCTGAACTCATGGGTGAAATCTTTGGCGACGCAGGCGCCCACGCTCGCTCGGCAGTTGGCGTTGCGGAACTTCCCCTCAATTCCCCTGTTGAGGTGGAAATTATCGTAGAAATTGCCCCCTAATGCGGGCAAAACTTCGCAAGTAGTGCCGTAAAGGGTGCCCATGCGAGCCGCAAGCCTACTAAGCTTGGGCACATGGAGCACCCAGCCTACAGTCAACTTCGGCCGGTCACCCCGTCCGCAGCAGTTGTTCTTTGCCCCAATCCCAGCTATGCGACCCTAGAAGGCACCAACTCCTGGGTCATTCGCGCTGAAGGGGACCCCTGCAGCATCGTCATCGATCCAGGCCCTGAGGACGAAGGCCACCTCAACGTTCTCAACTCAAAGTCCGACAAAGCAGCACTGATTCTGCTGACGCACCGTCACCATGACCACGCCGACGGCGCACTGCGTTTCAGGCAGCTCACTGGCGCCCCCATTCGCGGCGTCGACAAATCCTACTGCCGTGATGCCGAACCACTGGTTGATGGCGAGATCATCACCGTAGAGGGCGTCACCCCCCAGATCGAGGTCGTCGCAACGCCCGGGCATACGGCAGACTGCGTGTGCTTCTACATTTGGAGCGGTGTTCCGCACGAGTCCACCCTCGAAGGCATCGTCACCGGCGACACCATCGCAGGCCGACACACCACCATGATCTCCGAAACCGACGGAGACCTGGGCCTATACCTCGAGACCTTGTCTCGCTTGGAAAAAGACGGACAAGGTGTTGCCCTTTTACCGGGCCACGGTCCCGACCACCCCGACGTCTCCGTCCTTGCACGCAAATACATTGACCGTCGTGAACAGCGTCTCCAGCAAGTCCAAGATGCACGGAAACAGCTTGGTCCTGACACCACCCTCAAGCAGATTGTTGATGCCATCTACACCGACGTAGACCCCGTGCTACGCAACGCTGCAGAGCAGTCCACGCGCGTGACCCTGCGCTACCTCGACAATAATCAATAAACATCAAAGCACTGGGGCCGGCGAGTTTTCTTTACTCGCCGGCCCCAGTGCTTTCAACAAGCGCAGCTGCAACCGCAGACTAGGCCTTTTAGCGGGCGCGCTTAGCCAAATGCTCCGTATCGCTGATAAGAACAGACTTGCCCTCGAGGCGAATCCAGCCGCGGTGAGCGAACGTAGCCAGGGCCTTGTTCACGGTCTCGCGAGAAGCGCCAACGAGCTGCGCAATTTCTTCCTGCGTGAGGTCGTGGTTAACCCGCAAAGCCGAACCCTCTTGGCTGCCGAAACGGTTAGCTAGCTGCAGCAAGGTCTTTGCAACGCGGCCAGGAACGTCGGTGAAGATAAGGTCAGCTAAGGATGCATTGGTGCGGCGCAGGCGTCGGGCCAGAACGCGCAAAAGTTGCTCTGAAATTTCCGGGTGCTCGCGGATCCAGCGGTGCAGCATACCGGAGTTCATGGTAGCTGCCTGAACTTCAGTGACACACACAGCAGAGGAGGTACGGGGGCCCGGATCGAATATGGACAGCTCGCCAAACATATCGGAAGGACCCATCACAGTCAGGAGGTTTTCGCGACCATCGGGGGCGTGGCGGGCGAGCTTCACCTTGCCGACGGTGATGATGTACAGGCGATCGCCGGGCTCGCCTTCTTCGAAAATGGTGGTACCGCGCGGGTAGCGGACGGTTTCAAGATCCTGGATCAAGTTGGTAACTGCAACGGGGTCGACGCCCTGGAAAATACCAGCTCGGGAAAGGATTTCCTGTACGGCTTCCATAAGTACTCCTTGGCTTGCTGTGCCGCGATCGCCCGGGAGCTACCTGAGGCCATCGCTGTTAACGGGAATAAAGCTAACTCACATACTACTATGTGCTAGATCACGATGGCTAGTGTGGCGTGGAATTTCTGAGTGGTATTGTCGTTAAGTTTTCAGTGGGCTGAACTTAAACAGATGGTGTGTCCTGCCCAGAGGGCTCCGCACTAGCGGTGCAGAAATCCTCAACGCGTTCCATTTGCATTGTGAACACTGCGAGGACAATCGGCGTGAAAAGAAACAGGATTGCCATCATGACGCATAGTCTAGCGCGCCCCAATGACCACCTTCACACAAGGCTCGGACAGTCTGGGTACTTGCTCATGCCCCTGTACATTGGCTGTCCATAGAAGCCTTTCACAGTGGGGTTTTACTATTGTTGTCACTATGTCTTTGGCCACTGAGTCACCGCTCGCCCTGAAACGTCGGGCCCGTCGGATCAATCGAGAGTTAGCCGAGCTCCACCCAGATGCTCGATGTGAGCTGAACTTCACCAACCCCCTGGAGCTTCTGGTTGCGACGGTGCTGAGCGCCCAGTGCACCGACGCCCGTGTAAACAAGGTAACCCCGGCGCTATTTGAGCGCTTCACTGATGCTGAAGACTACGCAGAAGCTGATATTGAAGAGGTCGAACGCTACATCCGTTCCACCGGTTTTTACCACAACAAAGCCAAAAACCTAGTTGGCTTGGGTCAAAAAATTGTGGAGGATTTCGGCGGGGAAGTACCTAGCGATATCGAAGATTTGGTCACGTTGCCTGGCGTTGGGCGCAAAACTGCGCATGTCATCCGCGGGCATATCTTCGGGCTGCCGGGTTTACCTGTGGATACTCACTTTGGCCGCTTGTGTCGCAGGTTGGGACTGACGAACCAAGAATCCCCACTCAAGGTTGAAAAAGAAATCGGTGCGCTGATCGAACCCGCCCAATGGACGGCCTTTTCTGATCGTTTGGTTTTCCATGGTCGTCGGGTATGCTTTGCTCGCTCACCGCATTGTTGGGAATGCGGCATTGCGCGTTTATGCCCATCCGCAACCGTCGCGGCGTCATCAACATCTAGCGCACGTAAAGCTGCCGCCCGAAAGTCAGGAACGAAGTGATGAATACTCCTCGTAAGTTCGCTATTGCTTCGGCGGTGGGCGCGTTAATCATCGCCGCGCTTATGGTGCTGATGCTGGTTGGTCTTTTCGGTTTACCTTTTTCAGATTCCAACGATGGTGCACAGTCGCAAGGCGGGGTATCACAGCAGGATTATGACGCCGCGGATGTTCCTGCGCGCCCGGATTGTCCCGTCGGCGACGTGGCCGGGGTGCAGCTGCCGTGTTTGGGTGGCCAGGTGCAGCCAGATTCGCAGGCACCTGCGGCGACTGTGGTGACGCTATGGGCGTGGTGGTGTCAGCCCTGTCGACAGGAACTGCCTGTGTTCGACGAATTCGCGGCGGCGCATCCGGAGATGCGCGTGTTGGGTGTTCATGCTGATACCGATGCGGCTGCGGGGGCGTCATTGCTCGATGAGCTGGGGGTGCAGTTGCCCAGCCTGCAGGATTCCAGCAATTCCTTCGCCGGCACATTGGGGTTGCCAGGGGTGGTGCCGATCATGGTTGTCGTGCGCCCCGACGGTTCCTTCGTGCCTGTCGCGAAGGTATTCGATTCGGTGGAACAACTGGAGGCGGTGGTACAGGAGGCCATGCATGGGGCAACGTAGCGACTTGCCTGAAGTTCCCCAGTGGCTGTCACCATTGGCGGAGGCCACCCACTCGGGGCGTTTTTATGAGGCGATCTCGGCACGCTCCCGGTACACGACGCACCCGGTGAGCTCCGCGGTGTTGATGCTGTTTGCCGGCAACCACTTGGATGATGCGACGGTGTTGCTGACCCATAGGAATCCGTCCATGCGTGCGCATTCCGGCCAGGTTGCTTTTCCGGGCGGGCGGATTGATCCAGAAGACGAAACGGTTGTTGACGCCGCGTTGCGCGAGGCCCGGGAAGAAACCGGCATTGACCCCCGCGGCGTCGACATTGTTGGTGTACTTGATGGGGTTGCGGTGCGCTCGGCTGCGCAGGCGGTGGCGCCGGTGGTGGGTTTTTGGCGGCAGCGTTCCCCGTACGGCGTGGTCAGCCCTGCGGAGGCCGATGATGTGTTCGAGGCACCCATAGCTGAGCTAGTTGCGCCAGAAAACCGTCTGCGCGTGGGGCATAAGGGCTGGCAGGGGCCTGCTTTTCGCCACCGTGGTTATGTGATTTGGGGTTTCACGGGTGGTTTGTTGGATGCGGCGCTGCGTAGTTCGGGTTGGTTGGAGCCTTTGCCGCCGGGTGAGCCGGAGCCGTTGTTTGAGGTGCTGCGCGCCTCCCGCAATGGTGAGCGCACGGATTTAGACTGATACAACCTATGCTTAGTTCTGGCCAGTTTGCGTTAGTTGACGCCGCGATTGCCCTGCTGCTGTTGTATGCCGTGTTTAACGGTTGGCGGCAGGGTGCTGTGGCGTCGGTTTTGAGCACCGTGGGGTTGCTCGCTGGTCTGATTTGTGGGGTGGGTCTGGCTCCGGCTGTCATGTCGTTGACTGATGCGACGGCGATTCGTTTGTTGTTGGCGTGCGGCACGATCATCATGCTGGTCGGGTTGGGCAACCTGATTGGCGGGTTGGCTGGCGCGAGTTTGCGCGACAACATGCGGATGAAGCGCTCGTTGAAGATTGATTCGGCTGTGGGCGCTGTTTTTCAGGTGTGCGCGGTGTTGATTGTCACGTGGCTCGTGGCGATTCCAATTGCTGGTGCGTCGCTTGGCCGTTTGAGTACTGACGTTCGTCGTTCTGCTGTGTTGGGGGTTGTGGATCGTTATGCGCCGCAGTCGTGGGCGCAGTGGCCGACGCGTTTGTCTGCGATGTTGTCGGATACCGGTTTGCCACCGCTGGTGTCTCCTTTTGAGTCGACTGAGTCGAAGGAGGTCGCTGCGCCGAAGGTAAAGGTTGATGACGTCGCGTTGGTTGAGCGTTTGCGTCCGTCGGTGATCCATGTGGTTGCGGATGCGGACCAGTGCCGTCGTCGGTTGTTGGGGTCGGGGTTTGTCAGTGGTCCTGATGAGGTGACAACGAATGCGCACGTCGTGGCGGGTAGTGCTGCGGTGCGTTTGGATACGGTGTTGGGGATGAAGGACGCGGAGGTTGTGTACTACAACCCGCAGGAAGATATTGCGGTGTTACGTAGCCCTGGGTTGGGTTTGCCGCCGTTGGAGTGGGCTGCGCAGCCGGCGACAACGGGGGAGGACGCGATTGTGATGGGATTCCCCGAGTCGGGGCCGTTCGAGGCTGCTCCTGCGCGTATCCGTGATCGTATTACGGTTAATGGGCCTGATATTTATGCGTCGACTCGTGTGGATCGTGAGGCCTACACTGTGCGCGGCACTATTCGTCAGGGCAATAGTGGCGGTCCGATGGTGGATCTTGAGGGCCATGTTCTCGGTGTGGTGTTTGGTGCTGCTACGGATGCCACGGATACCGGTTATGTCTTGACTGCTGCGGATGTGCGGGCTGCTGTGGGGAATGTGTCGGCAGCTTCTTCTCCGGTTGATACCGGTGCGTGCGTGGCTAAGTAGTTCTGGGGTAGTTCCGGGCACGCAAAGAGAAAAAGAAAAAAAGGCATTAAAAAGGCGGCTCGTACTCGGGGGGGTGTGAACGAGCCGCCAACCCGGCGGGGGGGGGGGGCCGGGGCCGGCCACGCGCTCTGGATAAATCCAGGGGGGCCATGCACCAATTACAATACTGATAGTGCATAATGCTGTCAAGTGTGCCGCTGAACTGCTGTTTTGTTGGCATGGTGTGGTGGTGTTTATGCCTTGTATGGTGTTGTCCTACTGCTGCCGGGGCGGACTGTTGTGGACTACACTGGGCAAGCGTGAAAGCAGGACCTTCGGATCAGCCACACCGGCAGACTTCCGCTACGCCCGCGCGGTCGATGCGGGGGCAGTCAGCCGGTAAGAAGGTTGCTGCATTTTTCGACCTAGACAAGACCATCATCGCTAAGTCCTCTGCCTTTGCTTACGGTCGCCAATTTTTGGACAACGGACTTATCTCCCCTGGGGTTGCAGCCCATTTGGCTGTGGCGCAGGCTGCCTACCGTCTGGTTGGTCATACGAACGATCAAATGGACAGTACCCGGGACAATCTAGCGTCGATGGTGCGGGGCTGGGACGTCCAGCAAGTGTCGGATATCGCGGAGACAACCCTGCATGAGGTGGTGTCCCCCGCGATCTACATGGAGGCGCGCGAGCTGATTGCTTTGCACGAGGCTGCGGGGCACGACGTCATTATTGTTTCTGCGTCGGCTGCGCAGTTGGTCGCTCCGATAGCCCGCGAGCTGGGTATTCGCGATGCTGTGACGACCACCCTTGGGGTACAGGACGGTCGTTTCACGGGGGAAGTCTTGTTCTATTGCAAGGGGGAGCGCAAGGCCCAGGCGATTCGTGACCTCGCCGCTAACAGGGGCTACAACCTGGAGGCGAGTTTTGCCTATTCGGATTCGGCCACGGACATTCCCATGCTGGAGGTCGTGGGCAATGCGGTGGCCGTCAATCCCGACAGGGCACTGAAGCGCTACGCAAAAAAGCACGGCTGGACGATCCGTTCGTTTAAAAATCCGGTGCCCTTGTTTACGGTCCCATCCCGCAGGCGCGTGGGTGCGTGGGCTGCGGGGTTGGTGGCTGTCGCGGTGGTTGGTGGGTGGCTGCTGGGCGCGCCGGGGCCTGGCCGGATGACGACACCGGCTAGAACTGCTGAATTATGCCGGAGGCTTCCTCGGCGCCTACGGTCCACGATTGAAGGCTTGATTCCACCCATGTAATGACGCCGCGGGGGTTAGTGTTGAAATCTTTGATCTGCTGGTGAAGCTCGTCGCGGTGGCGCACCCAGTAGAGCTCGGGCACGAACAGGGCGTGCGGGTCCAGGCCAAAAGTGGTGGCTACTAGTCGCGACGCTAACAGTCCGATGAGCGGACTGCGTGGGCCGAAGGCGTTGCTGTTGGTTATTTCGGCGTGCGCGATGGCGGCGAGCACGGGCGCATGGTCGGCGGGACTGTTGTGGCAGTGTGTGATCAGCGAGCTCAGCGCGTGGATGCGTTCTGTGGCATCAACGTGCGGTGTGCCCGTGCCGCCCAGCAAAGTATCGGCACTGAGGAGTATTTGCAGGGGTGCGCGTGAAAACGTTGTGGTGGTGCTGAGGATGTGGCTGGGGGTTAGAAGCGAGTAGGCGCTTAAACAGGTTTGCTGGGTTGCGGTCGTGGGGTAGAGGCGGTGGGCTGTGAGTGCGGACCGGATTAAGGCTTCCGCGCTGATTTCTGCGCTGCGCCTGAGGATAATGGGGCGGCGTTGGGTAGCGGCCGTTTTGGTGAGTACCGCGTCGATGGGGGCCTGCAGTTGAGGGTGGTCGCACAGGGAGCGCAATGGGCTGTGCGCGGCCTTGTGTGTTGGCTCGTTTGCTGGCTTGTTTAGCGGGGCAGGCACGAATCCAACCCTAGTGCCTAGCAACCCGCTTGGGTGGGCAGGCGGGCTTTTCGGGCGGGGTGGGTGGACTATCCGGGGCAATAACTGGCAATATGGTTAGAGTATGTGTCTGTAGGGACATGTGAAACGCACGAAAACGCAAGGAATACTTACTGTGAGCACTAAAGACGGGCTTTACACTGACGGCGCGCACGACTTCGCTCCGAAAGCTGACTCGATTCCGCTGGTTGATGTCGACACACGCCCCGCAGGCGAGGGTTCTATCGGCGATCTTATTAGCGATGCAACCACCCATATGTCGACTCTGTTCCGCAGTGAGGTCGAGCTCGCCAAGGCCGAGCTCGCTGCCGAGGCGAAGAAGGGCGCAGTCGGTGGTGGCCTGTTTGGTATGGCCGGTGCCATCGCTTTGTACAGCACCTTCTTTTTCTTCTTCTTTGTCGCCGCTTTGCTGAGCCTGTGGCTTCCGGTGTGGGCGGCCACCTTAATTGTGTTCTTGCTGATGCTCGCTGTTGCGGGTTCTTTGGCTTTGGTTGGCTTTAAGAAGGTCCGTGGGGTGAGTGCTCCGAAGGAAACCATCGAGTCCGTCAACGAACTGAAGAAGCTCGTGCCGGGTAAGGCTCAGAAGCGGCTGTCGGGTAACACTTCTGGGATGTACACCTAGTTTTTTCTTTCAATTGGTGCCGCGCGGCGTTGTGTTCGCGCGGCCTTGGTGTTTGTGGAGGTAGCGTGGCGGTTTCTAATGCACTGTCTCCCCAGGTGTTGTCCTTGCAGGGGCCGTTTGAGCATGTGTTTGTGCATACCCGTGGTGTGCGGATTCATTGTGTCAGCGCTGGCCAGCAGTCTGATCCCTGTGTGTTGTTGATTCATGACGGCGGGGGCTGTTGGGCTGATTTTCGTCGGGTGCTGCAGCCTTTGGCTCGGGCTGGTTTTCATGCTGTGGCCGTTGATGTTCGGGGGGCTGGCATGTCGGATAAGCCCCCGTCGGAATATGGTTTGCGTTTTTTGGCGGGGGATATGTCGGGTGTGATTCGCCAAATGGGTCATGACGCCGCGATTGTGTGCGGTGCAGGTACGGGTGCTGCGGTCGCGTGGGCGCTGGCTGTGGGCTACCCGCAGTGTGTGAAGGCGTTGGTGTCGGTGGCCGGGGGCTATCCGGCTGATGTGCGTTCGGCTGCGTTGCGCAGCCCTGTTTTTGCGGTTGCTCCTGCGTTTAGGGCGGCGGCTATTGCTTTTCCTTCTGTGTTGAAGTGGTGGGCTAAGCGTAATCCGGTGGCGTGTTCGCGGTGGTGGTTGCGGGCGGCTACTGGTCCTGATTGTGATGTGTCGGCGTTGGCGTGTGGTGTCAGTGATGCGCAGGTGCGGGAATGGGTGTTGCGTATTGACGCCGTGGATAACACGGTGGCTGCGTTGGCTCGTTATTTGCGAGTGTCGTGGGCGCCGGCTCCGTCCAAGTGGGCGAACGTTCGGGTGGGGGTTCCGGTGAGCATGGTGGTGCCGGACGAGCGTGGTGGGTTTTGGAGGCTTCTTGCCAAGAAGGCGACCGCTCGTTGTGCTGGTGGTGTCGGGGTGCGGGTGGTGAGTTTTCCGCAGTGTGGTCGAAGCCCGCACATGGAACAGCCCGATAATTTTGTGCAGTTGATCGCCCAGGCGTTATCCACAGATTAGGTGCGAATTAGCCAGATCTGACAAGCGCCCTGCGATGCGATCCTGGGGCTTTATGCTTTATCCACAGCCTTGAAGTAGGGGGTCGACGCTTGCGTGCACCTTCGTCACAGTGGGGTGCATGAAACAACACATCCCTTCGAGTACCCGTACCGTTGGAGCATCAGAGGCGGGGGCCAGTAGTGCTCCCATCATCGTGTGGGTTGATGATCAAGCGCTTGCTGCCGAGGCCATGAACGCTGCAGCTGCTACAGGCAGGCAGGCGGTCCGCATCGATGATCCGGAGCGCGCGAGGGCGCTGTGGCGTAGAGCCCATGCCGTCATTGTTGACGCGACAGCAGGGCACATCGTGCGTGGTCAAGGGTGGGAGCGTCATCCGCGCGTGATTCTGCTTGGTGCGGAGCATGGGGAGCCCGAGTGGAAGCTCGCTGCGTTGCTGCATACCGAGGCTGTGTTTCGCGTGCCTGCGGAAACGCCTGATCTGCTGCGACTGTTGGGGCATAGTTCGGGCGAGGCGCTCGGCAATCAGCGCAGTGAGGGCAGCCGCATCACCGTGGTCACGGGTGCTGGTGGTGGGGTCGGAGCAAGTACATTTGCTTGTGCCCTTGGTTTTCGCTGTTCAGGTTTTGTTGTTGACGCAGCCTACCCGCTGGGCCGCCTCGACCTCATCTGTGGGCTCGAAGAACACCCCGGGATGCGGTGGGACGACTTAAGCGGCAACACGCAAGGCCTTGATGCTGCAGAGCTAGCTGCCGCATCTATCACCCACGATGGCTGCTCGTTCTTGACCGGCGAGCACCCTCCTGCGGCGAGGGTGTTTCGCGACGTCATTGATAGCGTCGAAAACTACCCGGGGCATTGCATTATCGACATGCCGTGGCACTCTCCGTGGCGCGATAAAGTCCTAGCTGCTGCAGATGATGTCGTGGTGGTGGCGCCGGCAGAGCTGCGCTCCAGTTTGGTACTCAAACAGCAGGTAGAGGCGCTTAATGCTCTGTCCGTGGAGCATGTGGTGGTCGCGACCCATAGGGGATGGTCGGGGCTGAGCGGGGCGGACATAGAAAAAATAGCTGGAGCTGAGGTGATAGCGGAGTATCCGCATTCGCAGTCGCTGGCCAAACGCATCGAATTGGGTGGGGCACGTTCGTGGCCTCGACCCATGCTCCGCGCAGTGGAGGCAGTGCTATGAGCCCACGCACGCGCACCCCCCGAAGCACGCACCAAGCGGGGCCTCAAGAAGGACACAGGGTCAACGAGGAACTGGTTGACCGCATCGTTAGAAGGATTGCTCACGAGGTTGGTCTGAGTGCTACCGGAGAGCTTGCGGCTGCTCGCCGCGCAGAAATCATCCGAGAAGAAGCCGGCGTGATCAGCGACCACGCCGTGTTGGAACTTCTGCGAACGTTGCGTCACGAATCCGAAGGCATTGGAGCACTGGAGCCCCTTCTATCGCTGCAAGGGCTCACAGACATCGTGGTCAATGGGCCCGACGACGTGTGGTTTGACCGAGGCCAAGGCATGGAGAAAAGCCCACTGGTTTTTGAAGATGAAGCCCACGTGCGCTCCTTGGCCACCCGCCTAGCCTTGGCGTGTGGCAGGCGACTAGACGATGCAGCGCCCTACTGCGATGGTCGCATCCTGCGGGATGACGGCAGTGCCATTCGTGTGCATGCTGTGCTGAGCCCACCGGCAGACGGAGGCACCTGCATCAGCCTGCGTGTACTTCGTTCAGCGCGCCTGGGGCTGGGCGACCTTTTGGATAAGGGCATGATGCCCGAGGGCGTTGCCGCACAGCTCGCCGATATTGTGCACAATCGCCAAGCCTTCCTGATCGCTGGTGGAACCGGCAGTGGAAAGACCACGCTGTTGGCAGCCATGCTCACAGCAGTCGCCCCCACCGAGCGCATAATCTGCATCGAAGACACCGCGGAACTCAGCCCCACGCACCCCCACGTTGTCACCATGGTGGCCCGCAACAACAATGCGGAAGGTACAGGGGAAATCACCCTGTCCGATTTGCTCAAACAAGCATTACGCATGAGGCCTGACAGGATTGTGGTGGGGGAAATCCGTGGGGCAGAAGTCGTCGATCTGCTGGCGGCGCTCAACACGGGGCACGAAGGGGGAGCCGGAACCCTTCACGCCAACAGCATCCACGAAATACCCGCACGAATCGAAGCCCTCGCGGCACTAGGTGGGCTTGACCGCGAAGCCGCCCACGCTCAGCTAAGCGCAGCAGTCGACGTTGTTATCTCGGTGGCCCGCACCCGCGAGGGCCGCATTATCGAAGAAATCGGACGGATCGAGGGCCCCCCTTTGCGCATCCGCAGCATATGGAAAGCAGGTGAGACAGAGTATGAACACCACCTTGGGTAGCACTCAATCGACATTGTTGCCGGCACTCGCCTGTGCTGCAGCGCTGCTGATTGTTCATGGTGCGCCGGCAGGACGAATACAAAGCCAGCAGCGTGCACTCGATCAAAGACTCATCGTCATCCCCATGGTGGCCCTAGGGGTGGCGAGCCCGTTGCCTATCAGCGTGGTTGCCGCTTTGTGCATAACGGGCCTGAGTATTCATGCCAGTGCCACCGCATTGTGGGCTGCCCAGCGGCGAGCCACCCAAGCCCGTGAAGCATCAACCATATTGGGACTTCTGCGTGCTGATGTCGATGCCGGCGCTACCTTTGGTGAAGCACTCAAGGTAGCTGCCGAACAAACCGGCAACGCCGCATGCGCCACAGCAGCAGCGCACGCACACCACCCAGCCAAAGCCGCCGCGGCACTAGCCGCAAGTGAACAACCCGATATCGCACGGCTCGGCAGAGTGTGGAGCAGCACCCACACCCACGGAGTGAGTCTGCACGCCGTGCTGACCCAACAACAACACCAAGTCGATGCCTGGCTGAATCGAAGAAGCAGCACCCAAGCCGGTGCCCAGGGAGCGCTAGCGACCGCACTAACACTCAGCGTGCTCCCCGTAGCTGGCATTGCACTTGGCCACGCGCTCGGAGCCGATCCCATCGGCTTTCTCAGTGGAGGGGGAGTGGGGGCACTAGTTCTCCTACTCGGAGTGACCTGCGATGCGATCGGCATCTACTGGTCCACCCGGATCATTCTAAAAGCGACCACAAAGAAAGGGCACTGATGACCCTGACCTTCAGCTTCCTATGTACTGCCGCCGGACTCGTGGTCTTCCCACACGCACACTCCGCCCATCGGATGAGCAACCGCGCGCGTGACGGGCCAACGCCCCCACCGCTGGATGAAGCCGCAGACATCGAACTATTCGCCGCATGTTTGGACAGCGGACTCGCCATAGTCACCGCAGCCGCCATCGTAGCCACAGCCATTACCCCTGCAGGTAGTGCGCCGGAAGTGACGAACCGATGGCACACCCTGGCACGGCTGCTCAGCCTCGGAGTGCCCGCTGACAAGGCATGGGCCTCGTTCGAAGGGCCTGGGGCTCACGAATTGGTGCAACTCGCGCGGATGCACGAACGCAGAGGAGTACGGATCGCTGAAGGGTGCCGTCGAATCTCAGCCCGACTGAGGCAGGACGACAACGATGCAGCGGTCGCCACTGCGGAACGCGCCGGGGTACTCATCGCAGCACCACTAGCACTGTGCTTCCTGCCAGCATTCATGCTGCTGGGGCTCGTGCCCGTGGTGGTAGGGCTCGGGCGCACCATGTTCGGCCTATAGCCGCCTGGTTTGGTAGCCCAAGGACCGGACAACTTACAACGACAACCCAACGACAATCAAAGGAGACAAACGATGAACATCAACGAACACACGAGCACGACCGGCTTTCCGAACAACGATCCGATCGCGCCGGGCGCCCCGCAGAACAAGCAGCGATCAGCCGGGAGCACGACCGGGCAACGCGGAGGCGTGTGGAGGAGCTGGCACGAAGAAGATGACGGCATGACCACCATCGAATACGCCATGGGCTCGCTTGCAGCAGCGGCACTAGCAGCCGCACTGTACGCGGTGGTTAGTGGTGGGAAAATATCCAAAGCCCTCACCGATATCGTCATGCAAGCCCTGAACTCCGTGAGCTAAACCCCGTAGATGGTCACGCTTGAAGCCGCACTGTCGCTCAGTGGACTCATGGCTGTTTTTGTGCTCATGATCGGTGGAATCGCCATGGGCGCGTCCTACATAGCCGCCATTGATGCGGCCGGGATTGCCGCCCGTGCACACGCAATCGGCGAACCCTTACCGACCAGCTTGGGGGACAAAGACATCCGCATCAACGACGACGGTGCGTGGATACACGCCACGGCAACCATAGGACGCATGCACTACACCGCCCACTACCCGAAGGAGGATTAACCCAGGTGGAACGCTCCGACGACACTGCCCACACACCGCCACCAGAGGCTGGGGATTCTGGCTACGCTAGCGTGACCACGGCCGGTCTCCTAGCGGCACTCGTCGCAGTGATGCTGACCATTGCTGCTGCAATAGGGCACGTCGCGGAGCGCCACATCCACCAAGTAGCAGCGGACCTGGCAGCAGTAGCAGCTGCACAGGCACTGTGGTCACCTACTCAACGCGACCCCTGCACTAGCGCACATCAGGTGGCGGACGCCCACGGTATCAGCATCGACACCTGCACTATAGACGGACTCGACGTCATTGTTAGGACTTCGCGGGCACAGTCGCGGGCAGGCCCAATAGAAGACGCAACACAAAAATAGCCCCAGCCTTGTGCAGCGGCTGATTGCCGTTACCGCACTTAGGGGATTGGATACAGGAAGGGCAACCGGCTGAGCAATCACAGTGCTCCACCCGCTCCAACGTTGCGGAAATCCACTCGCGAAAACGCTCGTGACCGGCATCGGAAAAACCAGCTCCTCCGGCATGCCCGTCATAGACAAACACCGTGGGCATACCTGTGTCTGCGTGGACAGCCGTCGAGACACCACCGATGTCCCAACGATCGCATGTTGCAATCAACGGCAACAAGCCAATGGCTGCATGCTCCGCAGCATGCAGTGCGCCGGGGATATCGGGAAGCTCCGCGAGCAAACCCGGGTCGATCGTGTACACAACCGCCCTAGTAGACACCGTGCTGGGCGGCATGTCCAGGGCAATCATTTGCGAGCCATTGGGTGCAGGGATCACCCCGCTGCCATCACGAAGCTTCCGGACATAGCCGACAACACGATCGGTGACTTCCACGTTGACGCACGCCAATTCCACCCCCGGCGCAGGCGTAGATACCGCTACCTGTTCAGGGGGATCGGTGATGCGAATATCAGTCGTTGAACGCGCAAAAGTTGTCCACTCCGGGCACTGCGCGTGAACCATTGCCAAGCCTTCGTCGAGATCCAAAGAGTCAACAACAAAAGTCTCACCCCTGTGCACATACACAGCCCCCGGATGCACTTGCGCTGGTGCTCGACCACTGTCCACGGTGCCCAACACCCTTCCAGTGTCCTCAACGATCAACACCTGGGAGGACTGGCCGCGCATCTGAACATGCCCATGCGCACCCGGTTCCCGAGCAAAGACCCCGCGTGACCGCCGAACAAGCAGCCCCTCCGCAGCCAACTCGTCGATGACATCTGGAAACTCGGCTGCCTCCTCGAGCGACAAGGGAACCTCGGCTGCAGCACACCACAAATGCCCCTTGAGGATGAAAGGGTTGAGGGGATTAAAAACGCTCCGCTCAACCGGTGTTCCCAACAATCTATCCGGGTGGTGAACCATGAACATGTCCATCGGGTCATCGCGAGCAACCAACACCACCAAAGACCCCTGGCCGCGACGGCCAGCGCGACCAGCCTGTTGCCAAAAACTCGCGACCGTACCCGGGTAGCCAGCGCAGACGACAATATCCAGCCCCCCGAGGTCAATACCTAACTCCAATGCGTTGGTTGCCGCCACGCCCATCAGCTGCCCCTCGTCTAATGCGCGTTCGAGCGCACGGCGCTCCTCTGGAAGATAGCCAGCCCTATAGCTCGCCACCGGGACGTCCGTTAACTCCTGGACATGCAGCGCCACCTGCTCTGCCTGACGTCGCGAACGGGTGAAGCAGAGCGTGCGCGCGCCCTCGTCCACAGCGGTAGCCATGAGCTGCGCGGCGTCAGCGGAAGCGGAAATGCGCTGCGATACTAGCTCGCCGGCCCCTGGCGTTCCGGCCTGATCATCCTTCAATCCGGGTTCCCACAGCATGATCGTGCGGGGCCCTTGGGGCGAGTAGTCCTCTTCGACAGACAATACGTCGCGCCCTCCCAGCCGCTCGGCATGCTCTGCGGGGCCGTTGATGGTTGCAGACGCGAACAACAACACCGGCGAGGAACCATACCGCCTGCACACCCGCAGTAAACGGCGGATCAGCCACGACACGTTCGCGCCAAAAAGTCCGCGGTAGACGTGCGCTTCATCGATGATGACGAAGCGCAGATTACGCAGCAGACGCGCCCACTTTTCATGATTGCCCAGGATCATGTGCAGCATGTCGGGATTGCTCAGAATAAAACGGGCCTCGTTGCGGATAGTCGAGCGGGTGTGTGCGGGGGTATCGCCGTCATAGAGGGCCACCACCACCCCCGGTGCGTTGATTCTGTTGAGTTTGCGCAGTTGGTCCGCGCCCAGGGATTTTGTTGGGCTGAGGTAGATGGCGCAGGCGTGTTTGTCGACGCTGAGGGTGCACAGGACGGGCAGTAGGTAGGCCAAGGATTTACCGGAGGATGTGCCCGTAGAAATAATGACGTCGCGTCCGTTAAAGGCGGCTTCAGCGAATTGGGCTTGATGGGTGTACAGCTGGTTGCCGTCGACGATGTCTTTGAGCCAGGGGGCATCGTCGGCCCATTCCGGCCAGGGCGCATAGGAGGCTGCACGAGGTGGGATGGTGCGCATGTGCGTCACGCGTGAGTCCGGAAGACTATCGGCGAGTATTTTTCCGATCTCTTCACCAAAAAAAGGGTTTTTGTCGGCCACCTGTCAAACTTTCTTTTATGCCCTGAGCAGCAGCTTAGTAATTATTTTCATTATTGGGGTGTTTTTTGTTGGCTTTTCATGACACACTAGACCCAGGCTAGTAATTTTTGTTATCACGAATCATCGGGGTAGACGGAATCGCTGTGCCTAGCACCACCTGAAGTATGGGCGGTGCTGTACAACGAAGATTAAGAAGGTATTGCAATGGCACAGGGAACTGTGAAATGGTTCAACGCGGAGAAGGGCTACGGCTTCATCGCTCCCGCTGACGGTTCTGCGGACGTTTTCGTCCACTACTCCGAGATTCAGGGCAACGGTTTCCGTAGTCTGGAAGAGAACCAGCTCGTCGAATTTGAGGTCGGCGAAGGTGCTAAGGGCCCCCAGGCTCAGAACGTTACCGCTGTCTAAAAACAGCTGACGTGAGCTTGTCAAAGCTGCGTGGTGAGAAATCACCGCGCAGCTTTTTTATTATTACTGTGTAGTCTGTGTAGGACACTTCACTAAAAGACGTTAGGCAACAACTCGTGGCACAGCAGCAAGCAGGAACTAAACGCCTGGTCATTGTCGAGTCGGCGACAAAAGCGAAAAAGATCGCCCCTTATCTGGGTAGCGACTACATCGTGGAAGCCTCGGTGGGACACATTCGTGACCTCCCCCGTGGCGCTGCCGACGTGCCCGCCAAGTACAAAAAAGAAAAGTGGGCCCGCCTGGGTGTCGACGTCGAACACGACTTTGCACCCCTGTATGTGGTGAGCCCCGACAAGAAGAAAAAGGTTGCCGACCTCAAGGCGAAGCTCAAGCAGGTTGACGAGCTCTACCTCGCTACAGACCCCGACCGCGAGGGCGAAGCAATCGCATGGCACCTTCTCGAGGTGCTCAAGCCTAAGGTTCCAGTTCGCCGAATGGTGTTCAACGAAATCACCAAGCCGGCTATCCTCGCGGCGGCGGAAAACACTCGAGAGCTCGATGACAACCTGGTTGATGCGCAGGAAACCCGCCGCATCCTCGACCGCCTCTACGGCTACGAAGTGTCGCCGGTGCTGTGGAAGAAGGTCATGCCTCGTCTGTCCGCCGGCCGCGTGCAGTCCGTCGCTACCCGCGTGATCGTAGAGCGCGAGCGTGAACGCATGAACTTCACCTCCGCCGAATATTGGGACATTGTTGCCACATTCGATGCCGGGGGAGTATCGACCGCCACCAACCCCTCGCAGTTCGATGCGCGTCTGACCGCCGTAGACGGCTCACGCGTTGCTGCTGGCCGTGATTTCGGTGACGACGGTAAGCTCACGGCGGCCGCAACTAAAGCCGGCGTTATTATTGTGGACAAACAGCGCGCCGAATCCCTGGCGAACTCGCTTGAGGGGGCGTCCGCCACCGTCGACTCGGTTGAGGAAAAGCCCTACACCCGCCGGCCCTACCCGCCGTTTATGACCTCAACGCTGCAGCAAGAGGCCGGGCGAAAACTCCACTACACCTCCGAGCGCACCATGCGCATCGCCCAGCGACTGTACGAAAACGGCCACATCACCTATATGCGTACCGACTCTACGTCGCTGAGCCAGTCAGGTATTGACGCCGCGCGCGCTCAGGCCCGCGAACTCTACGGGCCCGAATACGTCTCGCCCCAGCCGCGCCAGTACACCCGCAAGGTCAAAAACTCACAGGAAGCCCACGAGGCTATCCGCCCCGCGGGCGAGCGCTTCAGCACACCCGAACAGCTGCGAGGCGTACTGGACGCGGAAGAATACAAACTCTACGAACTGATTTGGCAGCGCACCGTCGCCTGCCAGATGGCTGATGCCAAGGGCATGTCGGTCAAGGTCTCTATCAGCGCCAACGAGTGCGAGTTCAGCGCAACCGGCCGCACCATCGTCTTCCCCGGTTTCCTGCGTGCTTACGTCGAAACCAGCCGCACCGCTGACGGACGCGACGTCGCAGATAATGCTGAAAAGCGCCTGCCTTTGCTGGACGAAGGCCAAAAACTTGATGTGCTGAACCTCTTGGCGGACGAGCACTCCACCAACCCGCCTGCGCGCTACACCGAAGCCTCATTGGTGAAAAAGATGGAGGACCTGGGTATCGGCCGCCCGTCGACCTACGCCTCCATCATCAAGACCATTCAAGACCGCGGCTACGTCTACTCCCGCGGCAATGCTCTCGTTCCCAGCTGGGTGGCGTTCGCTGTGGTCGGGCTGATGGAATCCTCCTTCAGCCCCCTGGTGGACTATGACTTCACCTCCTCCATGGAAGACGAACTCGACGAGATCGCCGCGGGGCAGGAAGACCGCACGGAATGGCTCAATGGCTTCTACTTCGGTAATGACAAAGCCAGTGACAACATGGCTGATACCATCGCCCGCTTGGGCGGATTGAAGCACCTGGTGGGCGACAACCTTGAGCACATCGACGCCCGGGAAGTGAACTCCCTGCGCCTGTTTGATGACTCCGAAGGGCGCCCGATCATCGTGCGCGTCGGCAAGTTCGGCCCCTACCTCGAACGGGTCGTCGGCACCGATTCGGAGGGCAACCCTGAGCACCAGCGCGCAAACCTGCCCGATGCAATGACCCCGGATGAACTCGATCTCGAGACCGCCGAAAAACTCTTCGCCACCCCACAGTCGGGCCGCGAATTGGGCCGCAACCCCGCCAACGGTCGCATGATCGTCGCAAAGGAAGGCCGCTTTGGTGCCTACGTCACCGAACTGGTCACCGATGAGGAGAAGGCCGGCGCCCTGAAGGTTGCAGAAAAGGTCGTCGCAGACGAACGCGCAGCCGAAGACGCGCAGCGCGCAGCAGAAGGTAAGAAGCCTAAGAACTGGGAAACCAAAACCGCTGCTGCAGCTAAAGAAAAGCGCATCAACCAGGTCATCGAGGAAACCCTCAAGCCTGCGACAGCATCACTGTTTAGCAGCATGGAGACCGCCACGGTCACCCTGGATGAGGCACTCAAACTGCTGAGCCTTCCTCGTGAGGTCGGCATGGACGGTGAAGAAATGATTACCGCCCAGAATGGTCGCTACGGCCCCTACCTGAAGAAGGGTAGTGACTCCCGCAGCCTCAGCAGCGAGGAACAAATCTTCAGGATCACCCTCGACGAAGCCAAGAAAATCTACGCCGAGCCCAAGCGACGCGGGCGTGGCGCGACGTCAGCAAGCGCACTGCGCACCCTCGGGCTCAACGACGTGTCCGGCAAGCCGATGGTCATCAAGGATGGGCGCTTCGGCCCCTACGTTACAGACGGCACTACCAATGCCTCCCTCCGTAAGGGCGACACCCCCGAAACCATGACTGACGCCCGCGCATGCGAGTTGCTGAGCGAACGCCGCGCAAAGGCACCCGCAAAGAAGACCACCAAGCGGACGGTCAAAAAAGGCCGGAAGACCACGAAAAAGGCTGCAAAAAAGACCTAATGACCTTGCGCTAGCAGCAGGTCGCGGTGATGTGCTTGTAGCCTGGTGATCGCCAGGTTCTAAGCGCCTGCGGGGTTGATCCCACTTAGGGGTACTTGGAGTGTTAGGGGTCACTGTGTGCTAGCCTCAGTGCCAAGTGATCGGAAATCAGGTCACACCCATATCGAGTGCGGTTGCCACTACCGCACCCAAGCTTTTAGGAGTGAAGCCTTTTATGACCTACCCCAGCGCACCACAGCCCCAGCAGCCGGACAACGGCATGATGAAGCCCAACAACTTCCTCATCCCCAACATCCTGGCAACGATCTTCTGCTGCCTCCCCGGTGGCATCGTCGGCATCATCATGTCGCTGAAGGTCGACAAGCTCTACAACGCCGGCGACATTGTTGGTGCACAGCAGGCATCCAAGACCGCTAAAACCTGGATGATCGTCAGCATCGTCCTCGGCCTGGTTGCCTCCATCGCTTACTTCATCGCTATGTCGATGGGGCTGATGGACACCACTGCAACAGGCTACTGATCCTTTCGTAACGTAGCCGCAACTTTATTGGCACTGTCGTGGGTATCAGACTGACGCTCAAACATATCGCTCCCATAGCGATCGGCGCTGTGGGAGCTTTGTGCGTTCACATGGCCAACCCCACCGTGCCCGGCGGGGCCATCCCCACATGCCCATCCAAGGCACTATTCGGGGTGTGCTGCCCCGGGTGTGGCACTTCGAGGATGATCTATTCGCTGACCAACGGCGATATCGCTGCGGCGATCCATTACAACGCCGTGGCGTTGGCATTCCTTGTTGTTCTGGCGTGGACCTGGGTTGCGTGGGTCGCGCGTGACAACGGCAAGCAATGGGCTGGGATAGGGCAGTGGAAACACGCAGCCAGTGTCACGCTTGCGATAGTCGTGGTGTGGGGGGTTATAAGAAACCTTCCCTTCGAACCCTTCGCCAGCCTGTGGGTGTAGGGATGGCGGAATAAAAAAGCTGGGCGCTACCGATATCGGTAGCGCCCAGCTTTTTGGGGATGATCAGTTTTTTAGATGGAGCCCAATGCGTTGGTCACAAAGCTGGTTGCAGAAGAACCTGCGTGGAGGATCTGGCCGAGGAAAGCGTTGATGGCGATGATGATGTTGTCGAAGATCTGTGCGGGATTCATGATGCTCCTAGAGGGAAGGTAAAAAGTACAATTACTGCCCACACTATCGGCAGCAACCAGCAAAACGTAACATTTCAGCCACATTTCATATAAACAAGCTAGTAAAAAGCCTGCGTGTTCTGATAGCTTGGAACACGAGCTTGTAACATTTTTAACTTTGTTCACATCTGGTAGGGACTTTTCATGAAAAAAATCGCGGTCACCGCGCTTCTGACTGCCGCACTCGTTGCCGCAGCTCCCAGCGCACATGCAATGCCGGCAGCCGAGCTAGCGGGCGACACCCCACGAGCAACCGTCACCATCGGCGAAAAAGCTCTCGACAAAGACCCCGCTTGGCGTGAGACAGTCAAGAACTACCCCGGCCGAGTCAAGGAAGTATGGGCGCACTCGCCCTCCATGAACCGCGACATCCCCTTGCTGGTCATCACCCCGGCGGATAACTCCGTTCCTCGCCCCATCCTGTACATGCTCAACGGTGGTGACGGCGGCGAAGGCCGCGCAAACTGGGTTGCTCAGACTGACATCATCAACTTCTACCTGGACAAGAACGTCAACGTCGTCATCCCGATGTCTGGCAAGTTCTCCTACTACACCGACTGGGTAGGCGAGAACGCATCCCTCGGTGGCAAGCAGATGTGGGAAACCTTCATGACCAAGGAACTCCCCGAGCCCCTCGAAAAGGCACTGGGCGCCAATGAGAGGCGCGCCATCGCGGGTATGTCGATGTCCGCAACCACCACCTTGCTCTACGCAGAGCACCACCCCGGTTTCTACGACGCAATCGGCTCCTACTCTGGCTGCGCACAGACCAACGATGGCCTCGGCGAATTCGGCGCGATGCTGACCCTCAACCGCGGCAACGCCACCCTGGAGCAGATGTGGGGCCCCAAGGGTTCCCCCAACCGCATCTACAACGATGCCCTCATCAACGCCAACAAGCTCAGCGGCCCGATGTACATCTCCAACAGCTCCGGCCTGGCCGGGCACTGGGACCTCTACGCTAGCCCCCGCACCGGTGGTGACTCCTCCAACGTCGCCACCCAGGTGATCAACGGCGGCGTCATCGAAGGCGTGACCAACGTCTGCACCCACGACCTCAAGGCGAAGCTTGACGCCGCGGGCATCCCTGCCACCTGGAACTTCCGCCCCATGGGCACACACTCCTGGGGCTACTGGGAAGACGACCTGCGCGACTCCTGGGCAGTGTTCGCACCCGCCCTCGGTGTCTAAGCAGCATTCGATCCAGATTGCGTCAACCCCCGCAGCGTGAGCAACACTGCGGGGGTTTTGCTATGCGCAACCCTAACGCGTATTCGCCCCCAACGCATCTGCTGCTAGTACAGTCTTCAAAGGTGAGCCGAAAAACCCCCAACCCCGGGACTACGGACCGATATACCTGGATCGACTTCAACCTCGGATTCCACGTCCGACACTACGACCTCGAGTTCGACTATCGAGTAGTGAACAACCGACTAGCCGGCACCGCCACACTCACGATCGACAACTACCGTCCGTTGAAGACCCTCACCCGCGACATGTTCGATGACCGCGTCTACAAGCGGGGCGCTATCGCCGTCCACGTCTTGCGCCGCCACATGGGTGACGAGGCCTTTTTTGCTGCGCTGCGCGCCTATGTCGCCGATGGCCGCCATGGAGTCGTCGAACCCATCGACCTGCGCAACCATCTGTCGGCCCAGTCCGACGCGCTCATCGACGAACTGCTTAAGCAGTGGATTTACAGCCGGGAGTTGCCGCAACTATGAGGTATCTGACAATCGCAACCGCCTTGGCGGGAATTTCCGGTTTTGTCGTAGTGATCGTCGCCGCATGGGCGTTGGGTGCAGATGCGGAACTCACCGCAGACTTCAGCGCCTACTGGGGCCTGTTTTTCACCGGCACTGGCGTGCTCACGGGCTTCATGCAGGAAACAACGCGTTCTGTATCGGCCGCTCGGATTTCTCAAGTGATGACGCCGCGGGACACCGCGCACCCTGTGCGTTTGGCGTGGATGGTGGGTGCGGTGCTTGCCGCCGGTATCGCGCTATCGTCGCCGCTATGGATGGGGCAGATCGTTTCCCATTCTGTTGGGCTCGGCGCAGGACTATTGGCCGTGGGGTTGGGAAGCTATGCGGTGCAGGCCGCTGTCGCTGGTGTTTTGTCCGCTCACCAACTATGGCCCCAGTATGCGTTGCTCATTGGGGCGGATTCTGCAGTGCGCATGGTCGCTGCCGTGGGCGCGTGGTTGGTGGGCTATGAACTCGTGGCGTTCATGATTATCACCGTCATGGGCGCGGCCTCCTGGATGTTCCTGGCGGCGCTGTCCGCCCCCGTGCGTGAAGCGATGAAGAGCACCGCGGATTGCGCGACGGGGGTATTCATGCGACGCAGCCTGACCGCCATGGCCGCAGCAGGCGCAACGGCAGTGCTGATCGTTGGTTTCCCCACCCTGGTGAAATTCACCAACCCTGACACCACCGGGCAAGCCATCACTGCCGCCGGCGTTGTCTATGCCGTGATGCTCACCCGCGCCCCGCTGCTTGTGCCACTGCAACAATTCCAATCGGCACTCATCGTGCGCTTCGTCGACAACCGGCACCGCCTGGGCCAAGCACTCAAAGGACCCCTGGCCATCGTGTGGGCAGTCGGCAGCGCAGGAGCACTCACTGCATGGCTGCTTGGGCCCTGGCTCATCATGGTGGTGCTACGCAGAGACACCTTTGCCGTACCCGGTTGGGCATTAGCCGCCTACACCATTGGTGCCGCATGCACCGCGACCATGATGGTGGTGGGTACCGCCTGCATAGCAGCCGAAAAACACGGCCTGTATCTACTGGGCTGGGTTGTCGCCACCCTCATCGCCATAGGGGCTCTGATGCTGCCCTACAGCCTCGCCATTAATGCCATACTCGCGCTGACCGTGGGGCCCCTGGTCGGCACCATTGTGCAAAGCATTGGCTTGCGCCGCTAGACCACCCATTTGGCCAAAGGCGCTAGAATCAGCCACCATGAAGACTTTGCTGGTCACCGGTGGCGCCGGATTTATTGGAGCCAATTTCGTTCGACTCACCCTCGACAAATACCCCCAGTACAAGGTGATTGTTGTCGACAAACTCACCTATGCAGGCAACCGCGCCAACCTCCCACTCGACGGTGACCACGGGGCGGGCGACTACTCCGACCGGCTCGAATTTGTCCACGGAGACATTTGCGACGCCGCACTCATTGACGGACTCGTGCAGCGATGCGACGTCATCGTCCATTTCGCCGCGGAAAGCCACAACGACAACTCCCTGGCCAACCCCCGGCCATTCGTCGACACCAACATCATCGGCACCTTCACCCTGCTCGAAGTAGCACGCAAGCACGACAAGCGCTTCCACCACATCTCTACCGATGAGGTCTTCGGAGACCTCGAACTCGACGACCCCAACCGCTTCACCGAAAGCACCCCCTACAACCCCTCCAGCCCGTATTCCTCAACAAAGGCAGGCAGCGACCACCTGGTGCGCGCATGGATCCGCAGCTTCGGGCTCCAAGCAACCATCTCCAACTGCTCCAACAACTACGGGCCCTACCAGCACATCGAAAAATTCATCCCCCGACAAATCACCAACATCTTGTCCGGCCGCACCCCCAAGCTTTATGGCACAGGGGAACAGGTCCGCGACTGGATTCACGTCGATGATCACAACACCGCCGTCCACCTCATCCTCGAACGCGGAACAATCGGCGAAACCTACATCATCGGCGCAGACAACGACCACGTCAACAACAAGCAGGTCATCGAAATGATCTGCGAACTCATGGACGCCCCCGGCTACGAACACGTCGCCGACCGCCCCGGCCACGATATGCGCTACGCCATGGACTCCACCAAGCTCCGCCGCGAACTCGGTTGGCAACCCCAATACACCGACCGGGACCTGCGCGACGGACTCACCCACACCATCCAGTGGTACCGCGACAACACCGACTGGTGGCAAAGCGCAAAAGAACAGGTTGAAAACACCTACGCCACCCGCGGCCAATAACCGACCGCAGGCATCACAACACCAAGGAAACACACATGTTCGGCAAAGAGCTCACGCGCACCCACACCCCCATCGAAGGCCTCGATGTTTTCACGCTGCCCGTCCACGGCGACAAACGCGGCTGGTTCAAAGAAAACTGGCAACGGGAAAAAATGCTCGACTTTGGGCCCGTGCAAAACAACATGTCCTTCAATGCTAAAGCCGGGGTCACCCGCGGGCTTCACGCTGAACCATGGGACAAGCTCGTCTCCGTCGCCACTGGCGAAGTCTTCGGCGCCTGGTGCGACCTACGAGAAGGAAGCCCCACCTACGGGCAGACCTACACGCACACCATTGACCCCAGCGTTGCAGTGTTTGTGCCCCGCGGCGTCGCCAATGGATTCCAAGCACAAGTCGACGGCACCGTCTATTCCTACCTCGTCAACGACCACTGGTACCCAGACGCGAAATACTACTTCGTCAACCTCGACATGATCGACTGGCCCATCAGCCTCGACCAGGCCGAAATTTCCGACAAAGACCGCAACCACCCGCAGTTGGCTGACGCCACCCCCGTGCCGCCCACCACCACCCTCGTCATTGGCGCAGGCGGGCAACTTGGCCACGCACTCCGAGATCTCCTCGGAGACAGCGCCGAATATTGGGACCGATCCACCCTCGACATCGGGGCAATCGACTACGACACCCTGAAAGGCATGCGTAACTGGCATCAAGTTGGCACCATCATCAACGCAGCCGCCTACACAAAGGTTGACGCCGCGGAAGACGAAGGCCGCGCAGACGCCTGGGCCACCAACGCCCGCGGCGTCGCCATTCTCGCTCGACTAGCAACGGAACACCATATTCGCCTCGTGCACGTCTCCAGCGACTACGTCTTCGATGGCACCCAAGACATCCACGACGAAGAGGAAGCATTCACGCCGCTCGGTGTCTACGGGCAGACTAAAGCCGCGGGAGACATCGCCGCAGCGACCTGCCCCAACCACCTCATCATCCGCACCAGCTGGGTCATCGGCCACGGCCGCAACTTCGTTGGAATCATGCGCGACCTGGCCGCACGCGGCGTCAACCCCCGAGTTGTCGACGATCAGATAGGCCGCTTGACCACAGCCGATGAAATCGCCCGCGCCATCGTCCACCTCAACACACTCGGCGTAACAGGAACCTTCAACGTCAGCTGCGCCGGCGACCCCGTTAGCTGGGCCGACATCGCCGCTGAAATCTTCAAAAAGGAAGGGCGAGACCCCCAAGACATCACCCGCGTCAGCACCGAAGAATTCGGCGCAGCAGCACCCCGGCCGCAGCACAGCACCCTCAATCTGGCGAAACTCCAAGCCACTGGCTACGAGCCCAGCGACTGGCGAGTGGTAATTTAAGCCCTTATGAAGGGCATTATCCTCGCCGGCGGATCAGGCACCCGGCTGTATCCGATCACCAAAGGCATCTCCAAACAACTGATGCCGATCTACGACAAGCCCATGGTCTACTACCCCCTGACCACCTTGATCCAAGCCGGCATTCACGAGATCCTCATCATCACCACCCCGGATGATCGCCCCCAATTCGAACGCCTTCTAGGGGATGGCCACGAATGGGGACTCAACCTCAGCTACGCCGAACAGCCCAGCCCCGACGGACTCGCACAAGCCTTCATCATTGGCGAAGAATTCATTGGCGAAGACTCCGTTGCCCTTGTCCTCGGCGACAATATCTTCGACGGACACCAACTCAGCCACAGCCTCGCAAGCCTCGGCGAGCCACAAGGCGGCACAGTATTCGCCTACGAAGTATCCGATCCAGAGCGATACGGCGTGGTTGAGTTCGACGACAGTATGCGCGCCGTATCCATCGAAGAAAAACCCACCCACCCCAAGTCCAACTATGCTGTGGTCGGCCTCTACTTCTACGACAACAACGTCGTCGACATCGCTAAAAACATCACCCCCTCCGAACGCGGCGAGCTCGAAATCACCAGCATCAACGAGGAATACCTGAAGCGCGGTGCACTAAAAGTTCACCGCCTCAGCCGAGGTGACGTGTGGCTAGACACCGGCACCATCGATTCCATGAGCGAAGCCAGCGCCTACGTAGAAGTTCTACAAAAACGCACCGGGACCATCATCGGAAGCCCGGAAGTCGCCGCTTATCGCGCCGGACTTATTGACGCCGCGCAACTCGAACGATGCGCAGAGGCACTGATGAAATCTGGCTACGGCGCCTACCTCAAACGAGTAGTCAACTAGGACAGACGGCTACCGTGTGACGGCCTTCAGAATTGCGCGGGCAAGACGGTAGTAGCCGGCATAGCCCGCCGCAGCCAGCCGAGACGTCGAGATCGGTCCCAGGAAGGGATTGTCCACGCTGTAATCCATCCGCTCGAGGAACTCCACTGGGGAGATACTGTGCTCCACGCGCCGGCGGAAGGCCATGATCTCCGGCAAAGCCTTGATAAGCAACCGCGTTGACTTCACCTTCAACCCCAAGCGGCCCTGCTTCGCGGCGATCAGCCATAAACCCAAGCCAACCCCCACCAACTGGGGTGCCAGCACCGCGATCACAGATGCCGGCCACGTGCCCATGATGAAAGCCAAGCGGTTGCGTTCAATATACAGCCACTTATAGTCGCCTTTTTCGTAGTCGTATTCGTGGTGCACCCGGGCGCCATGCAGCAACCCGATCCGGCCCCCCGCCAACAACAATCGCGCCGAGAAATCAGTGTCCTCGTGGTACATGAAATACAGCGTTTCCATGCCGCCGAGACGCTCCCACCAGGAACGACGCACGGCCAAACACGCCCCAGACGCAATGGAAATATCGCTAAAGCCTTCTCGGATCTCACAGTGCGAGCCATACCCATTGACCCAACTCAACCCAGAAATATGGAGCGCATTCCCGGCGGAATTTACTGTCTCATCCGGCAACACTAGGTAGGGCATCCACGCATCGAGCTCCGGTGCGCCCATCCGCACAACATCCAGGAGATTGCCATCCTCGACATAGGTGTCCGGATTTAAGAAAAACAGGACATCGACGTCACCCGCAGCCTTCGCCCCCACATTGCAGCCGGCCGCAAAACCACCATTGTCGTGCTCAATGATCTCCAAGGAGCCAGCATGCGTCAGCTCACGCAGACGCGCACCCACCGCGGCGTCAAAACCCCACGGCTTTTTGTTATCCACAATCACCACGCGATCCCCCGAACGTAACTGAGGAACAAAAGACTCCACCAAACGGGGAATCAACCCCTCATGCCCATAAGAAACAATCACGATGCCCAGGCGATTATCCATTCCACCAAGCATAGTGACATCCGGAGGCAATCCCACCACGCAGGGCCCGGAGCGGCTAGAGTAGACAACCATTATGGACAATAGCGACACCTGGCTGATCATCCCCTGCTACAACGAGGGATCGGTCATTAAAGACGTCATCGAAGGCGCCCGAGAAACATTCCCCAACATCGTGGCAGTCAACGATGGCTCGGCAGACAACTCCGCCGAGCAAATTCACGCTGCGGGCGCACACCTAGTCAACCACCCCGTAAACCTCGGACAAGGCGCGGCGCTACAAACCGGTGTTGAATACGCGCGCGCCCAAGCCGGAGCCCGCTACTTCGTCACCTTCGATGCCGACGGCCAGCACCAAGTCAAAGACGTCGTCGCGATGCTCGAACGCCTACGGAGCGAAGACGTTGACATCATCGTCGGAACACGCTTCGCCGGACCGAAAAAAGACGACGACCAAGTGCCGCTGATCAAACGGATCGTACTGAAAACGGTCGTGTTGCTGTCCCCGCGAACCCGCAGGCTAGGACTCACCGACGCACACAACGGCTTGCGTGCCTTCAACAAAAAAGTCGCGGATGAACTCAACATCCGCATGAACGGCATGAGCCACGCCAGCGAATTCGTCGCCCAGATGGACGAAAAAGGCTGGAAAGTCAGCGAACAGCCAGTAGACATCCTCTACACCGAATACTCCATGAGCAAAGGCCAATCGCTGATCAACGGCGTCAACATCCTGTCCGACGGACTGCTAGCAAGGAAACTTCCATGAGCCAACAACTAATCATTCAACTCATCCTGCTCATCGCCACCGCAGGGCTGGTGGTGTACTTCCTTGGCAACCGCCGGAAGGCACGCGCGAAAGCCGGCGTGAAACTCGGATTCCTGGTGTTTATCTTCGCCTGCGTCTGGGCCATGCTGCGCCCCGAAGACCTCACCAAGGTTGCAAACTTTGTGGGCGTCGGTCGCGGAACAGATCTGCTGCTCTACGGACTCGTCGTAGCCTTCATGTTTACTACCCTGAGCTCCTACATCCGCTTCCGTGAACAAGAACTTCGCTACGCACGATTAGCACGCGCTGTCGCCCTCCAAAATGCGGTAAAGCCTGAGGATCAGATAAGCTAGGTCCCTGCACACGACCTCGTAGGGAGCATCTTGAAAAACGTAACAAAAACAACCTGGGCTTTTCTCGCGATGCTCATTATCATCGCCGGCCTGGGTGGATATGTTTTGGGGGAACGCGGAAACAACACCGCAAACAACGCAGCAGCCGGCGGGGGAACTGCGACTACAGGTGAGGGCACTGGGGCACAGGGCGGCGACACAGCAGCTCTCGCAGCACTAGTCGCACCGGGCAAAGGCGACCGCACCGAGAAAGCCATCAAAGCCAACGACGACGGCACCTACGATGCAATGATCTTCGGCCCCGGTGGCCCGCTGGAAACGCAGGATGACATCCTCAACATCCACCGCCGCAACCCCGCAGACCCCTTCGCCATCGGCGCCATTGACGCTCCGGTCGTCATCAGCGAATACTCCGACTTCGAGTGTCCCTTCTGCTCCCGCTACGCCAACCAAACAGAACCCACCATCCTCAAGGATTACGTGGATAAGGGCCTGGTTCGTATCGAATGGAATGACATGGCCATCAACGGCCCCAACGCAGTGGCAGCGGCCAAGGCTGGCCGCGCAGCCGCGGAGCAAGGCAAGTTCCAAGAGTTCAAGCACGCCCTCTACAGCGCATCCAAGGACATCAACGGCCACCCCGGCTTCGACATCGATGACTTTGTCCGCTTCGCCGAAGAAGCAGGCATTGAAGACATGGACAAGTTCCGTGAAGACGCCACCAGCGACAAGTTTGACCAGGTGGTCTCCGAGGCACGCGCCTACGCAAGCAGCCTAGGCGTCACCGGCACCCCGGGCTTCCTCGTAGGTGACCAGTTCATCGCCGGTGCACAGCCCACAGAGAACTTCATCGAAGTCATCAACAACCAGCTCGCCCGAGTACAGCAGGGAATCAACTCGGTTCCCGAAGAGGCAAAGAAGGCAGCTAAAAACTAATGACTATCGGAATCGCAGGCGCCTTCCTCGGAGGCGTCTTGGCTTTGCTGAGCCCCTGCTCGGCGCTGTTATTGCCCGCCTTCTTCGCCTACGCATTCGGCTCTAAGCGTCAGCTCGTTGCACGCACCTTCGTGTTCTTCGTCGGCCTGTCCATAGTGATGATCCCCCTCGGTGCAGCCGCAGGTTCCTTCGGTTCCTTGCTCGCCGAACACAGAGGAACACTGATCATGGCCGGTGGCGTACTGATGATCCTCATCGGAATCTACACCTTCCTTGGTTTTGGATTCAGCATCCCCGGATTGTCCAAACTATCGGGCAGCGTTAACGCCAGCGGCTGGCTAGGGCAGTTCCTCCTGGGTGCCGTCTACGGCTTTGCAGGTTTCTGTGCAGGCCCACTGCTGGGTGCTGTGCTGACCACAGCAATGGTGAGCGCCAGCAGCATCTACGGCGCAGTGGTGCTGGGTGCATACGCACTCGGGATGACAGTTCCACTGTTCATCCTCGCGCTACTCTGGGAACAATTCGACCTTGGAAACAAGCAGTTGCTGCGCGGAAAAACGTGGATGCTGGGCCCGATCAAGCTCAACACCTTCTCGATGGCCGCAGGCATCCTGTTCATCCTGATTGGTATCTTGTTCCTCACCACCTACGGCACCTCCGACCTACCAGGGCTGATCTCTACAGACACCCAGTTCCAAATCCAGGAAAAGGTAGCCGAGCTGAGCTCTCACATCACCAATGCGCAGGTCCTGCTGTGGATCGCGATCGTGGTGGCCGTGATCTTGTTCTCCAAGGTCCGTGAACAGGACAAGCGCGCCGCCCTCGCAGAGCAGGCTGACGAAGCCGACGAAGAGGCCGACGACGAAGTCGCCGATGAAGCGACCGTCCCCAACCCCTAGTTGTTGCGGAAGTAGTCCACCGTGCGGGCTACACCCTCAGCGATGCTCACCTTAGGTTCCCACCCAAGAACCTGGTGGGCACGCTCATAGGACAAGCACGAACGGGGAACATCCCCAAGGCGTGCGGGGGCGGATTCCGGATCATCCTCAGCCCCCGCGGCGTCAGCAACCAAGGTGTGCAACTGGCGGTCAGATGTCTCCACCCCAGTGCCAATGTTGAAACGCATGCCGCCACCGATCTCGCCGCTGGCCAGGTAGAAAGCCCGAACAACATCGCCGACGAACACATAGTCGCGCGTGTTTCCGCCATCGCCAAACACCCGAGTCGACTCGCCCGCCAGCAAACGCTGAGAGAAAATCGCCACCACACCGGCCTCCCCATGAGGATCCTGACGAGGGCCGTAGACGTTCGCAGGCGCGATATGCGAGCATTCCAGGCCATAGAGGTGACGGAAAGTATTCAGATAGGTTTCGCCACTGACCTTCGAAGCCGCGTAGGGGGAGTGCGGGTCGACCGGAAACTCCTCGGTGACGGGGAAAGTGTCCGGCTCACCGTAAATGGAACCGCCGGAAGAAGTGAACACGATTTTGCGCACATTATGACGCCGCGCTGCTTCCGCAAGACGGATGGTCGCCAGGATGTTTGTCTCGGCGTCATGAATAGGATCCGCCACGGACTCCCGCACATCAATCTGCGCAGCAAGGTGGAAAATCACCTCGGGCTGAATCTGCCCAATTAGTGCATCGAGGTCAGCGCTCAGGATATCGGCTTCGAAAAAATCAACATTTGCGTGGGCAAGATTCTCACGCTTGCCCCGCGACAAATTATCGATAACAGCGACCTGGTGGCCCTCAGATAGCAGAAGGTCAACAAGGTTGGAACCAATAAAACCGGCGCCACCGGTCACGAGAGTTTTCATAAACCCCTAGGCTAGCAGCCACTAGGCCAAGCCAGTGGGATCTGCGCTAAGACCTGTCGGCGAGTGTGGGGCGCACAGGGCGCGCCAGCCGCGTCATCTCTTTACGACCACGCAATTCCACGGATTTCAGCAGTGTCCAACGCGCCTGCTCAGCCTCATTAGCATCGCGCAGCGTCGTGGCGGAGGTCAGCACCCGCCCGGGGGTGTCTTTAGCCAGCTCGGTCAGGCGGGCAGCCTGGTTAACCGCATCCCCAATCACCGTGTATTCAAAACGATCATGTCCGCCGATGTGGCCAGCGACCACTCGGCCTGAGGCAACCCCGATGCCGCAGGCGAGCTCCATATCTTTCAGCTCAGCCTTTAATTCCCGTGCTGCGGCCAAAGCGTGGCCCGTGGCGTCTGTAATCGGAAGGGGAGCGCCGAACACAGCCAACGCGGCGTCACCCTGGAACTTATTGATGATGCCCTTGTGGCGGTGCACCACGTCCACAACGTGCTCGAAAAACTCGTTGAGCGCCAAGACGACCTCTTCAGGTGTGTGGTTGACCGCAAAGGTGGTAGAGCCAATGACGTCCACAAACAGGACAGCCACCTTGCGATATTCACCGCCCAGTGTGGGGCGCTCCTCCAGTGCTCGACGCGCGACCTCGTCGCCAACATAGCGGCCGAACAAATCCCGGACACGTTGGCGCTCGCGTAAACCACGCATCATTTCGTTAAACCCAGCCTGCAGCACGCCAAGTTCGGAACCATCGTAGATATCCACCAGGGTGTTGACCTCCCCGCGCCGCACACGGTTGATGGCGTCTTGGAGTTCCTGGATGGGGTCGACGATGCTGAGCAGCACTAGCCAGGTGCCGGTGAAACCGGTAATCAGAGCGAGCAGCGACAGGGCGATAATCGCGGGAATGATGCGTTCCGCACTGTCGCCATTGGTCGCATGTTCGGTGAAATGTCCGGGTGTGGCGCTGAAATATCCAAAATGGTGGCCGATGACCAGCAAAATGATGCCCACCACTGGTATGCCGGTGGACACCGCCCACGTTGCTAGCACTCGCTGGCGGATCGGGGGCTCCAAGGTTGAGTCCTCGAAGCGTCGCGCCAGGGCGGCGGCAGCGATCGGGCGCACAAGACGTGCAGCCTCGAGGTAGGTCATCATGACGATCAGCACGCCACCCAGGGCTGTGGTCAGGACTGTGATGAGTGCCAGGCGCGGGTCCAGGATCCAGGAAGCCACGCCCACGATCGCAATGCCGACAAGCCACACGATGCCGCATAGGCCCGCCTGGTAGACGGGGATGCGCATCACCAAATTTCTGACCATGTTGGGGTCGTGGTCGTCGGGGTTTCTTTGCCAGCGCAGCACCGGGAGGAATAACCAGCCGGTGACAACGATGCCGGCGAAAACCGCGAAAATCAGGTAGCCGACACCAATCATGGTGAGGCGCTCGCGTGCGGCGGAGCTGAACTCATCGACCGCAGGCAGCGGCATCAGAAACTTCAAAAACGCCATCAAGGCGAGTGCACCAAGGACGTTTGATGCCAGAACGGAGGCAGCATACGCCGGCCATGATGTTGACCATAGCCATTTCACACTCTGCAGGATGCGACGCATGGCTTCCACTCTAGCCGCAGCGAGTCGTTAGTCTAAAGGGGTGACTGACGTCTTCGATTCCCTAGCCCCCGGCACCGTAGCCCACACGATGCTTTATGACGCAGCGTGCGCTGCCCGGCGCCACGAAGACGGCCCAGCGTTGACGCACTCTTGGCTGTTCACGGGGCCTCCTGGAGCGGGGCGTTCGACTGCGGCACTGGCTTTCGCGGCGTCATTAGTGTGTACGAATGATGACGTCGTGGGGTGTGGGCACTGCGATGCGTGCCGGGCCGCACTGGGGGGAAGCCACCCGGATGTCGCCCATGTCGTGCCCCAAGAACTCACGCTGCGTGTCTCCGAAGTGCGTGATCTTATAAAGGTGGCGTCGACGCTGCCGACTGAAGCTCCGTGGCGGGTACTGATCATCGAAGATGCAGATCGCTTACGTAACGAAGGCGCTAACGCCTTTTTGAAGACTGTGGAGGAACCGCCAGCGCGCACGATCGTCGTTTTGTGTGCGCCCTCGACGGAGGACATGGTCGTGACGCTGCGTTCTCGCTGTCGCCATGTGTACATTCCCACCCCCTCGGTGGAATCTGTGGCGCGGGTGTTGATGGGGCAGGGGGTGGCGCAGGCGCCGGCGATGCTCGCGGCGTCAGCAACTAATCAGCACATTGGACGGGCGCGTCATCTTGCGACGACTAAGCAGGCGCAGGTGTTGCGGGCGCAGGTGCTTAATGTGGCGGAATTGGTGTATCACGGTGACGTCGCGTTCCGTACCGTCGGCGGTTTGTTTGGGGCCATCGAAGCTGAGGTCGCGGCGAGTTTGGAAGCCCAGGAAGCCGAGGAGAAAGTGAAACTTGAGCAGGCCCTGGGGATGGGGGGTAAAGGAAAGGGTGCGGCGAAGGCTGCCCGCGGAACCAAGGGCACGGTTGACGATTTGGAAAAGAAGCAGAAGTTGCGGCGGACTCGTGGTGCCCGCGATGGTTTGGATCTTGCGTTGGGGGATCTGGCGGGCCTGTACCGTGATGCTTTGGTGCACAAGGGGGATGCGGGGGTGGGACTCACGCATCCGGATTTCGAGGGTTTGTCTCGAGAATTGGCGGAGAAAAATTCCGAAGAGGCACTGTTGGCCTGCATTGATGCGTTAGCGCAGTGTCGTGCTGATGTCGCTGCTAACGTGCGTCCAGCCGTGGCATTAGATGCACTGGTGGGGCGTTTGCGGCTGGCCTGTGGGGTGCGCTAGAGTATCGACTCGGTGATTGAGACGGCACACCGTGATTCGTGTGCCTGACACACTAGCCGCCTTAGCTCAGTCGGTAGAGCATCTCACTCGTAATGAGAAGGTCGCGAGTTCGATTCTCGCAGGCGGCTCTCTTTTTTTTGCCCTGGGTGTTGGGTGATGGGTGGGGGAGCACGTATCATGAGGGGCGTGTCTGATCATTATGATGTTGTAGTCCTCGGTGCGGGCCCTGGTGGCTACGTATCCGCCATCCGCGCAGCTCAGCTTGGCCTGAAGGTAGCTGTCGTCGAGAAGCAGTACTGGGGCGGGGTGTGCCTCAACGTTGGCTGTATTCCTTCAAAAGCGCTGCTGAAGAACGCTGAGCTTGCCCACACCTTTAACCACGAGGCCGATTTGTTCGGCATTTCCGGTGAGGTTTCCTTCGACTTTGGCAAGGCGCACGCGCGTTCCCGCAAGGTATCTGCGGGCATCGTTAAGGGCGTGCACTACTTGATGAAGAAGAACAAGATCACCGAAATTGACGGCTGGGGCTTTTTCACCGGCCCGAAGGAAATGGAGATCCGCGACGGTAAAGACGCCGGTTCCACCATCACCTTCGACAATTGCATTATCGCAACCGGTTCCGTTGTGCGCTCTCTGCCGGGTGTCGAGCTCGGCGGCAACGTGGTCTCCTATGAGGAGCAGATCCTTAACAGTGACCTGCCTGAGTCCATGGTTATCGTTGGTGCGGGCGCCATCGGTATGGAATTCGCCTACGTGCTTGCCAACTATGGCGTGGACGTCTCCATCGTTGAGTTCATGGACCGCGTTCTGCCGAACGAAGACGCTGATGTTTCCAAGGAGATCGCCAAGGCATACAAGAAGCTTGGCGTGAAGCTCTACACCGGCCACAAGACCACCGCGGTTCGCGATAATGGCGACGGTGTTGAGGTTGATATCGAGTCCAAGGATGGCTCGAAGCAGGAAACCCTCAAGGCTGATCGCGTGATGATTTCCATCGGCTTCGCCCCCCGTGTCGAGGGCTTTGGCTTGGAAAACACGGGAGTGAAGCTCACCGAGCGGGGTGCTATCGACGTTGATGATCGCATGCGCACCAATGTTGACGGCATCTACGCAATTGGTGACGTGACCGCCAAGCTGCAGCTGGCTCACGTCGCTGAAGCCCAGGGTGTGGTTGCTGCAGAGACCATCGCAGACGCCGAGACCATGGAGCTTGGCGATTACATGATGATGCCGCGCGCTACCTTCTGCAATCCCCAGGTTGCTTCCTTCGGCTACACCGAGGAGAAAGCTCGCGAGAAGGCAGAAGCTGAGGGGCGCGAGATCAAGGTTGCTACGTTCCCGTTCTCTGCTAACGGTAAGGCACAGGGCTTGGGCGAATCCGCAGGTTTCGTGAAGCTGATTGTGGACGCTGAGTTCGGCGAGCTGATCGGTGGCCACATGGTTGGGTCCAATGTCTCTGAGTTGTTGCCGGAGCTCACCTTGGCTCAGCGTTTTGACCTGACCGCTGAGGAAATCGGCCGTAACGTGCACACCCACCCGACCCTGTCCGAGGCTATGAAGGAAGCCGCCGAGGGCACCATGGGTCACATGATCAACCTGTAAAAGGCGGGTTGCGGGGCGCCTGCTTTCAGGCGCCCCTAGTATGGTGCGACCGTTGATTCGTGCGCGTTGACGTTGATCGGCCGGTGCACCGGGGGGAAGGCACGTTGGGCGCAGTGTTCGCGGGTGCATACCCTGCAGCCTGCGCCGATGGGGGTTGCGGAACGCGAGTCTATGTCGAGTCCGTCGGCGTAGACGGTTCGTTGCGCATGGCGAGCTTCGCATCCAAGTCCGATGGCGAAGAGTTTGCCGGTGCCGTTAAATCGCGTCCGGTGGTGGCGTACGGTCCGGGCAATCCACAGGTAGTTGCGGCCGTCGGGCATCTGCGCAACTTGGCGCATGATGGTTCCGGGGTTGGTGAATGTTTCGTAAACGTTCCATAGGGGGCAGGTGCCGCCTGCGTGGGTGAAGTGGAAACCGGTGGCTGACTGTCGTTTGCTCATGTTTCCTGCGCGGTCGACGCGGACGAATGTGAAGGGGATGCCACGTAGATTGGGGCGCTGCAGCGTGGATAGTCGGTGACAGATAGGTTCGTATCCCACTCCGTATTCCTGGCACAGAAATTCGATGTCGTACCGTGATGTTTCGCAGGAATGGTGGAACATTTCGTAGGGGAGTATGATGCTGGCGGCGAAATAGCTGGCTACGCCTTTGAGGGCGAGTGTTTGGCTATCTTCGCTGCTCAAGTGCCCATTGTCTACGGCTTCTTGGAATAGTGTGCTGGCCTCGAGGTGACCGAGTTCCCCCGCGAGTCTAAAGGCGCGCTGTCCTGGGGTGAGATGCGCGGAGATAGTAAGTTCCCGTGTTTGTGCATCGTAGTGGTGGAGGCTGTCGCCGACGCTGGTGTCGTGTTTAATGATGACGCCGTGGGCATCTTTGAGGCGCGCAGAGATGGCGTCTTCAGTTGCGCGGATATTGAGCGGGGTGATGCCTAGCTGCGTGGAGAGGTCTTCCGCAGCGAGATCGATGTCGCCGAGGTAGTTCTGGCGGGCGTAGAAGAAGTCTCGGACTTCTTCGTGAGGCATTGCGAGTACTCGGGGTTCGTTGGGGTCCTGGTGTCGGTTGTCTGTTGCCGCAGAAAGCTTGTCGCGTACGTTGCGGTAGCGGCGGTGCATGTCGACCATAGCGCGAGCGACGTCGGGGTGGTCGTGGACGAGCTCGGATAGTTCTTGGAGCTCGATGTCGCTGGTGCAGATTTCTTTGTCCAGTACGACGTCTCGGACCTCTGCAAGGAGCCTGGAGTCGTCATCGCAGGAAAAGAAGGTAGCGTCTACACCGAATGCTTCGGTGATTTTCAGCAGGACGGGGACGGTCAGTGGGCGAGTGTCGTGCTCGATTTGGTTGACGTAGCTAGCGGACAGGCCGAGTGTGGCTGCAAGAGTGGCTTGGCTGAGGTCGCGTTCGCGACGAAGTTGTCGGAGGCGGGAGCCTACGTAAGTTTTGCCCATGCGGCCACTATACGAGACCCGGATCACTGTTGCGAAGAGTTGCAAATTTTTCTGCGATGTTGTGTGTACTTCGCCGGGCGATGGTGCCCAACTTTTATTGAGGGATCGCAGATATGCAACTTTTGATTGACTTTAATCGGGGTGAAAAGAAAGTTTATTGACTTTTTCCCAAAAAAGGCCGCCGGGAAGTATAACCACTAGATGTTCGGGGGCGCTGAGCCTGTGCTGTGCTGGCATTATGTAGGTGTGGGGGAGGGAGAAGCTCGCCTCTGCACCGGAGCCTCCAGGTCAGGCTATCCTAAAAGGAAACCTGCAGGTCAGCGGCTTGAGTGTGAAGTGTGTCACCTAACCTAATCCTGGGTGGATCAACCTAAACTTAAGGCTTTACAGTAAGAGGGACACTGGAGGTGCCATGACTATTACATTTAACGACCGTGACGCAATCGTCCACGGAAAAATCACTGAAAAGCCGCTGCGTGAGCGGCCGTCCTACCCGACGTGGGCAATGAAGTTGACCATGGCCATCACTGGCCTGATTTTCGGCGGCTTCGTGCTCGTCCACATGATCGGTAACTTGAAGATCTTCCTCCCCGAGCACGACGGCAAGCCCGCCATCGATGTCTACGGTGAGTTCCTCCGCACTGTCGGAGAACCGCTCTTCCCCCGTGAGGGCATCCTGTGGATCTTCCGTATCGTCCTGCTGGTTGCACTGGTTCTGCACGTCTACTGCGCGTTCGCGCTCGTGGGTCGCGCACACCAGTCCCGCGGCAAGTTCCGCCGCACCAACCTGATGGGCGGACATCAGTCCTTCGCAGCACGCACCATGATCGTCACCGGTCTTGTTCTGCTGCTGTTCATCCTGTTCCACATCGCCGACCTCACCCTGGGTGTTGCACCGGCAGCTTCGGACAGCTTCCACCACGGCGACGTTTACGCCAACCTGGTTGCCAGCTTTAGCCGTTGGCCCGTTGCCATCTTCTACATCCTCGCGATGCTGTTCCTGTTTATGCACCTGTCGCACGGCATCTGGACCGCAGTAAGCGATCTCGGTATCACCGGCAAGCGCACCCGCGCAGTGATGCTGTTCATCTCTTACCTGGTTCCGGCCCTGGTAATGGTGGGTAACATCTCGATCCCGCTGGCCATCGCCACCGGCTTGATCAGCTAATCGGGCTCACGCCTTACATAGCCATTAAAGGAAGACGATATGAGCACTCACTCTGAAACTATCGCTAAGCCCGACTTCACAGCTCCCGCCTCCGTGGTGGAAGGTGTGACCATCGGTAAGGTCCTCACCGACCATTCGCCTGCTGGTGTCCCCATGAAGGATGCTTGGCAGTACCACAAAGACCACATGGAGCTGGTCTCCCCGCTGAACCGTCGTAAGTTCCGCATCATCGTTATCGGTACCGGCCTGTCCGGTGCTGGTGCCGCCGCAGCCCTCGGCGAGCTCGGATACGACGTTAAGGCTTTCACCTACCACGACGCCCCGCGTCGTGCGCACTCGATCGCCGCACAGGGTGGCGTTAACTCCGCCCGCGGCAAGAAGGTCGACAACGACGGTGCATACCGCCATGTCAAGGACACCGTCAAGGGTGGCGACTACCGCTGCCGTGAGACCGACTGCTGGCGTCTTGCCTACGAGTCCGTCCGCGTTATCGACCACATGAACGCTATCGGCGCCCCCTTCGCCCGCGAGTACGGCGGAACCCTCGCCACCCGTTCCTTCGGTGGTGTGCAGGTCTCCCGCACCTACTACACCCGTGGCCAAACGGGTCAGCAGCTCCAGCTGTCCGCAGCTGCAGCTCTCCAGCGCCAGATTCACCTCGGCTCCGTGGAGATCTTCACCCACAACGAGATGGTCGACCTGATCGTCACCGAAGAAAACGGTGAGAAGCGCTGCCAGGGTGCCGTCATGCGCAACCTGATCACCGGTGAGCTCACCGCTCACACCGCACACGCAGTCATCCTGTGCACCGGTGGTTACGGCAACGTCTACTACATGTCCACGCTGGCCAAGAACTCCAATGCTTCGGCCATCATGCGTGCATACGATCGCGGTGCCTACATGGCATCCCCGTCGTTCATTCAGTTCCACCCGACTGGCCTGCCGGTCAACTCCGAGTGGCAGTCTAAGACCATTCTGATGTCGGAGTCCCTCCGTAACGACGGCCGTATCTGGTCGCCGAAGGAGCCGAAGGACGATCGCGACCCCAACACCATTCCAGAAGAGGAGCGCGACTACTTCCTCGAGCGCCGTTACCCCGCATTCGGTAACCTGGTGCCCCGCGACGTCGCATCCCGTGCGATCTCTCAGCAGATCAACGCAGGCCTTGGTGTAGGCCCCATGCACAACTCGGCATACCTGGACTTCCGTGACGCCATCGAGCGCCTCGGCAAGGACACCATTAAAGAGCGCTACTCTAACCTCTTCCAGATGTACGAAGAGACCATCGGTGAGGACCCCTACACCACTCCGATGCGTATCGCTCCTACCTGCCACTTCACCATGGGTGGTCTGTGGACCGACTTCAACGAGATGACCTCCATCCCGGGTCTGTTCTGCGCAGGCGAAGCATCCTGGACCTACCACGGCGCGAACCGCCTGGGTGCAAACTCTCTGCTGTCCGCATCCGTCGACGGCTGGTTCACCCTTCCGTTCACCGTCCCCAACTACCTCGGCCCCTTGCTGGGCACCGAGCGTCTCGCTGAGGACGCCCCCGAAGCACAAGCAGCAATCGAGCGCGCACAGGCACGAATCGACAAGCTGATGAGCATCAACGGTAACCACGGTCCGGAGTACTTCCACCGCCAGCTCGGTGACATCCTGTACTTCTCCTGTGGTGTGGCACGTAACATCACCGATCTCGCCTCCGGTATCGAAAAGATCCGCCAGCTGCGCAAGGACTTCTGGTCCGACCTGCGCATCACCGGCACCCCGGACGAGATGAACCAGGTCCTCGAATACGCTAACCGCGTCGCTGACTACATCGACCTGGGCGAACTCATGTGTGTCGACGCTCTCGACCGCGACGAGTCCTGTGGTGCACACTTCCGTGACGACCACCTCTCCGAAGACGGCGAGGCTGAGCGTGACGATGACAACTGGTGCTTCGTATCCGCATGGGAGCCCGCTGGCGAGAACAAGTTCATCCGCCACGCAGAGCCCCTGTACTTCGATTCGATCCCGCTGATGACAAGGAACTACAAGTAATGAAACTCCATCTTGAAATTTGGCGTCAGGCCGGACCGAACACCGAGGGCGGCTTCGAATCCATCGACGTCGACGATGCTGTCGAGCAGATGTCGATCCTGGAGCTGCTTGACCACGTCAACGAAGGCCTCATTGAGTCCGGCAAAGAGCCGTTCGCATTCGCCTCTGACTGCCGCGAAGGCATCTGTGGTACCTGTGGCCTCAACGTCAACGGTCGACCCCACGGTCCCGAGAAGAACAAGCCTGCCTGCCAGCAGCGTCTGTTCAACTTCAACGACGGTGACACCATCAAGCTCGAGCCGCTGCGCTCCGCAGCGTACCCGGTGATCAAGGACATGATCGTCGACCGCTCCGCACTGGACCGCGTCATGCAGCAGGGTGGCTACGTCTCCGTCAACGCCGGTACCGCACCGGATGCTGACACCCTGCACATGAACCACCAGACCGCCGAGCTCGCTCTCGACCACGCAGCCTGCATCGGCTGTGGCGCTTGTGTCGCCGCCTGCCCGAACGGTGCTGCGCACCTGTTCACCGGCGCAAAGCTCGTCCACCTCTCCCTCATGCCCCTGGGCAAGGAAGAGCGCGGCAAGCGTGCCCGCCAGATGGTCGACCAGGTCGAGACCAGCTTCGGCCCCTGCTCCCTGTTCGGTGAGTGCGCTGATGTCTGCCCCGCCGGCATCCCGCTGACCGCCGTCGCAGCAATCAACAAGGAACGCGCTCGCTCCGCCCTGCGCGGCAAGGACAACTGATTGTGATTTACCCCCATCTGCAGCGTGCATGATGGGGGCCTAGGTTATGATCGATGCTAGGCAACTTGAAAGAAAGGCAGACCATGTCTGAAACCATTGAGGTGCAGCAGTACCGCGAAGAGGCTTTCCGCGTCTTTGAAGGTGAACCCACCTACGTTGACGGTTACTTGCCGTCGAGCTTCGACTCGCAGCACTCCTCCCTTCAGCGTTCCTCAACCTGGTGCGGCATGGGGCTTGTCCTGACCGCACTTGCCGGCCTTGGCACCCTCATTTTTGGGTTCGCCACCCTAGACTCCGGCACCCAGGAGCACGCAACCACCTTCATCTGGATCGGCGCTATTTTGACGCTGGTCTGCGTGGTTGGCGGCTTCGGTCTAATCCACTACGGGCGCCGGTACTACCGCGCTTACGTAGCAGCAACTGGGCGTAAATAGCACCCAGTAGCACCTCCGCACGTTAGGGGAGGAAGCACCCGCAACGGGGCTTCCTCCCCTTCGTGTGTCTAGGAATCAGCGACACAAGGATAATCGTTTACATGGACACAACACTCGACGTCCCCGGCCCCTCGCCAGAGGTCGAAGCCCAGCGTCGCGCACAGCTGCGCCGCTACAAAGCCATCGCTACGGGCCTCCTGCTGTTCGCCACCGCCATATACTTTTACTGCCGATGGCTCGAGCAATCCGATCCCGCACCCTGGGTCGGATTCGTCCGAGCTGCAGCTGAGGCCGGCATGATCGGTGGGCTCGCCGACTGGTTCGCAGTCACAGCCCTGTTCCGTCGCCCGTTGGGTCTGCCCATCCCGCACACCGCGATTGTTAAAAATAAAAAAGACCAAATCGGCGAATCACTGTCCGGATTCGTGGGTGAAAACTTCCTTAACGCTGAGCTTGTCACCCAAAAAATCCGCTCGGCGGATCTCCCCGCCAAGGCTGGTTCCTGGCTATCCAACGGGGACAACGCCCAAAAAGTCAGTAGCGAAATAGGCAGCCTGACAGCCAACATCCTGCGCGCCATAGACCCTCAGGACGCCGCGGCCGTCATCAAGCACAGTCTCATCGAACCCTTCGCCGCACCAGAGTGGGGTCCTCCCGCCGGGCGCATGCTCGAGCAACTCATCGACAGTGGCCGCACCGAACCCATCATCGATGAAGTGTTTGCCTGGGCACACCGCAAGGCCATCGGCGCTGAAGAGTTCATCACTCTTATCCTTGACGAACGCCGACCGACGTGGGCACCGAAAATCCTCAACGAGGTCGTCGGCCAAAAAGTCCACAGCGAGCTCGTGAAGTTCACCCACGCCATGTCCACTGACCCCAACCACGAGGCCCGCCGCGCAGCCCGAACCTTCCTCAATAACTTCGCCGCGGACCTCCAAAACGACCCCGCCATGATTGAGCGTGTCGAAAAACTCAAAGCAGATATTCTCTCGGCACCCCAGGTAGAGGCCATCCCCGCTCAACTGTGGGCGCGAACGTCAACCATGCTTGCTGACGCCGCGGAAGACCCGACGTCATTAATCCGGACAAAAATTGCTGACGCCGCGCACAATTGGGGCACACGACTGGCCACCGACCCAGTGCTCCAGCAGCGCGTGGATGAGCGAATCACCCGGGCGGCAGCCTTCCTCGCAGACAACTACGCCGATGACATCTCCAGCATCATTTCTGAAACCATCGAACGCTGGGATGCAGACGAAGCCAGTGAGAAAATTGAATTGATGGTCGGCAAAGACCTCCAGTACATCAGGCTCAACGGTACCGTGGTGGGTGCACTTGCCGGCCTGCTCATCTATTCTGTTTCACACGTGATCTTTTAAAGAAAAGGACAAACCACCCCATGCTCACTCTGCCCGCGATGACCCTGCCCAGCATGCTGATGTTTATCCTCGTCACGGTGCCTTACACAGTGGCGTTTTGGGGTGCAGCAATCGCTGGGATCGTAGGCGCCTTCACCGCAGCGACCACCCGCGACGACGCTTTCCCCGCAGCCGACCGTCAACCCAAATGGATCTGGGTCGGCCTACTGAGCGTTGCGTCTATCCTGTGCTGGGCGGGTTCGACCTTCCTCGCCGTGGTGGGAGCCGTCATCATCTGCATTTATTGGTGCGATGTGCGCCCCCAGATTCGCCTGTTGATTGGCTAGTCGAAAATAACGGTGCGGTTGCCGTACACCTGCACCCTGTCCTCCAGGTGGAAACGCAAACCACGTGCGAGGACATTTTTTTCTGCATCGCGCCCAATGCGCTGCATGTCCTCCGGGGTTTCTTTGTGGGTGATGCGAATGACGTCCTGCTCAATGATGGGGCCGTCATCCAAGTCCTGGGTGGCGTAGTGGCAGGTGGCGCCGATCAGTTTGACGCCGCGCTTGTATGCCTGGTGGTAGGGGCGGGCGCCCATGAAGGATGGCAGGAAACTGTGGTGGATGTTGATCGCGCGGCCTGACCACATTTCACACAGGTCCGGGGGTAGGATCTGCATGAAGCGGGCGAGCACAATCGCGTCCGGTTGATAAGAATTAACCAGCTGTGCGACCTCGTCGAAGGCTTTACGCTTGCCGACTGCGTCCTTAGGGAAAGGCACGTGGAAGAATGGCACGCCGTGGTTTTCGGCGACTTCGCGCAGGTCCTCGTGGTTACCGATGACTGCTTTGATGTCCATGGGGTAGTCGTTTTGTGCCACGCGGCCCAGCAGATCGTGAAGGCAGTGGCCTTCTTTGGAAACCAGGAGGACTGCGGATTTGCGGCGGGCGGTGTCCCAGATCCGCCAACGGGTGCCTTCGCCGAGTTCTGCGGCTAGTTCAGCGAATTGCTCGCGCAGCTCTTCCACAGAGGCGTCGAGGGATTCTGCGCGGACTGCTTGGCGGGTGAAAAACCAGCCGGAGTCTGGGTCGGTGAAGTAGCCGGCCTCGGTGATCCATCCGCCGTGGCTGGCGATAAAGGCGGAGAGCTTCGCGACGATACCAGTGGTGTCGGGGCATCCGAAGGTGAAAACGATATGCCTGTCGGTGGTGGCTGTCGGTGCAGGTGCGGGGCTGGCTGTACTCATTGTTCATAGTCTAGTGTCCGGGCAATCCGAGCTCTACTTATGGGTAGTGGCGCGGGCCTCGGTAGGGTAGTGGCATGACTATTGATCGTGCGCAGTTGGCCGCCATGATGGACTACACCTTGCTCAAGCCGGAGGCCTCGGCCGAGGATGTGCAGGCACTGATTGATGACGCCGTGGAGCTCGGCGTAGGCGCTGTGTGTGTCAGCCCCAACATGCTGTTTGCTTGCACGTCGGCTGCTGATAAGGGGTTGCGTGTTGCTACCGTGGTCGGGTTTCCCTCGGGCAAGCATGATGCCCTGATCAAGGCTGCGGAGGCGCGGCTGGCGGTGCAGTTTGGCGCCGTCGAAGTGGACATGGTTATTGACGTCGCGCGGGCCATCGCGTGCGATCAAAACGCCATCATTGCGGAGGTTGCTGCGGTGCGAGAGGCTGTGCCGCAGCCTGTGGTGCTGAAAGTTATTTTGGAAACTGCCTTGCTGGGTGAGGAGCAGATCGCGGTGGCAGTGGAGGCTTGCGTGCTGGCAGGCGCGGACTATGTGAAGACCTCTACTGGTTTCCATCCTGCAGGCGGAGCCAGCGTGGAGGCCGTTCGAGCAATGAAACGCGCAATCGGGAACCGTCGGGTAGGCATTAAAGCCTCCGGTGGTATTGGCACCTACGAGGATGCTGAGGCCATGGTCGCTGCGGGCGCTACCCGCCTGGGGGTTAGCGCCGCTCGTGCGATCCTCGATGGGGCTCCTAGCGCTGGGTAGGGCCGACCGGCCTCATCTCGGCGATTTTACTGGCCCAACTCTGCAAGATTAACGTTGGTGCCGCTTAATGCGACCTGCAGGCCCCCGTCAGTCACGTCAAAGCTGTCTACCTTCAGACCCTGGAAAAAGGAGTCTGCGGAGTTACGTAGTCCTTCAGTGATCGCTGCAGTCGCCTCTGCGGGCAAATCTACTCCAAACAGCTGAGCATTCGTCGCCTCAAAGGCCACGTGCCCGCCCTCGAGCACTGGCTTGAGGTGCAATTCGGCTGCACCATCGGTGAACTGCACTGCCAGTGTTCCCTCTGCAGGTTCAGAGGTAATGCTTGTGATCTTCACCAGTTGGCTGAACAATGCCCCGGCAAGATTCTCCAAGGATGTCGCATTTTTTGGCTGCGGCATCTGTTCCTTCATAGCCAATTGTGCCTGCGCGAGAATAAAATTATCGGGCAGAACCGTCGTCATGTGCAGCGTGGTGGCAATCGGGGCATCCTCGTTTTCAAGATTGAGCCCGTCAATGGTGATATGGGCTTCGGGGTCGCCGACGACTTGCGGGTTGTCGCCCGTAACCACTTCGAGCGTGCTGGGATTGTCAATTTCTACATGGTGAATGTTCTTTTGCAGCGCCCCCAGCAATACGGGGTAGGCGCCGAAAGAGATAGTCGCTTGCGGGTTGTCCTTCTTTAGCTCGTTGGTGATGTTCGAGCGTATTGCGAACTCGCCACCGGCAAACAGTACGACGGCCAGGACGAGGAGGGCTGCGAACACAGCGGTAACTTTTTTCATGCGTTCCACCCTAGCCTCTAAACAGCCCCGATCGCGGCGGCAAACGCAGATGTGGATCGCCCCGCGCCTTCACTTTTATGAAATAGTTCATAATATTATTGATTCTATGGTCTGGGACTTCATTGTTCGCTAGGCTGCTTTTCAAGCAAAACTAATTAGCTGTCTTGGAGGTTCCGCTGGTCGTCCCACCACGATTACGCTGCGCAGTGACAGCAGATGTTGGTGGATACCTGGCAACCTGGTGAACAGGATCTAGTGGATTTTGATCCGGTGGTCCATTCTATAATCGGCGATTCGGGCAAACCCGGATTTTCCACCTTTTATCTGTGAACTTAGAAAAACTATCAGTTCAACGATTTCCTGTCTTGTTTACAAATTACAGCATGGTCTACCAGCAGCCCTACGGGCTGAGGGAGGGTAAGTTTGAGGTTCTCGGGGGCGATGGAAAATTCTATCTTGTTCATACTTCCCTCGATTTTCTGCCGCATGGTATGTACGAGTGAGGTCCTGAGTCCGGCCGCACATTAAAACGACCAGGGGACCGTCAGCCAATTGTCCCGAAGTAGTCTGCGCTGTGGCGTGTGTGGCCATCTCAAAGACTTTCGGGCCTCAAACCAGCGCACTCGTGGCCCGAAAGCAGCGAAAGGTGCCGCGCGATCCCACGCAGCATCCGCCTCGTCAAGAAGCTCGCGCACCGTATCACCCTCTACGTTCCGATGAATAAGCGCCTTCGGTAGACGCTCCGCTAGCTCACTCGGCCGCCCCACATCCCATGGATCCCACGCCAGCGTCAACGACCTTGGACCTTCAGCACCCAACAACACCCACGCCATGCGCCGACCAAGCTCATCACAGGTACCCTCCACAAACACCCCGCCGGGCGCCAAACGTGAGCACACAGTCTGCCACGCAGCATCAACCTGCGCGACGTCATACTGTCGCAGTACATTGAAGGCACGAACCAATTGAGGCTGATAACCAGCAAGCTCAAACCCACCGAGCTCGAATCGCACCCCATCTCTCGGCGGCAACACCCGGGCAGGATCAATTTCCAAACCCACCACCTCCACATCAAAGCGGCGGCCCGTGGGGCAACGGTGCGGGCTCGAATCCAGCATTCGCTTCCACTCACAAGTCGTGGCGTAACTAGCCCCATAACCAACATCCACCGCCAGCGGACGGTCCGTACCAGCCGAACGCAAAGCAGCTATTACCGCAGGGTCAGTGCGCATCCACCGGTCGCAGCGGCGAAGCCGATTGGTGTTGGTCGTACCGCGAGTAATCACACCCACCGGCTTACCGGCAGTCACGTTGAACTGCGCCCGAAGATTGTGTGCGTGATCAGCCATGATAAAAAAGCCAAAAAACCTACAGCCCCGGCACAATCAATCCAATGTGCGCGGGGCTGAGTGTAAAAAACAGTGCCTAGAGGTTCTCAGAGATCCACTTTTCGGTCAGCGCGCCCTCATTAGCGACGAGCTCGCCGAGTGCTTCCGCAACCTTCGGCTCAATCGCAGGACCCATGAAAGGAATGGTGACGTTGACCTCATTGTCGTAGGTCAGAGTGGTGGTGTCGGCACCAGCCGCGGCCACGGAACCTTTGAAGTCAACCGGTGCGCCCTTCACATCAGCGGTGTAATTGAAGGTGAAGGAATCCCCATCGAGTTCGCTGACGGTGACGACGCGCTTGATCTTCAAAGACTGGGAGATCATGGCGCGCACGGCCTCCGGCAGAAGGTCCATCGGCATGATTTCGTACAGGACGGCCTCGTTGCCGTCGAAGGAATGAACCTCGCCGGCTTCGGTGGAGAGGTTGGCCACGTTGTAAGCCCAGTAGTCCGCGTTGGTCAGTGCGGCATGCACTTTATTCGCGGGGTGGTTGATCGTCACGGTGTGCTGTGCGCGAGAAGTCATAGACAACAGACTACCGTTAGATGCATGTCTGAGATACTTACCCCGGACCTCATGGCGCGCCTTCGAGCGTTCGACGGCGTCGATGTGCAGGAGGCAACGTTTGCTTCGCTGACAACCCTGCGTGTCGGTGGCCGGCCACTGGCCTGCGTAGTATGCAACACCACCGAATCGATTGCCCAGGTCGTAGGCCTGCTGGATGAGCATTCGGTACCGCTGTTGGTTGTGGGTGGGGGTTCGAATCTCCTCGTGTCAGATGATGACGTCGCGATGGTCGCTGTGGTGCTGAACAATTGCGGCGTCAAGATTGATGCTTGCGACACCTCTGCAGGCGACGGGCCGGTGTACGTGCGCGCCCAAGCCGGCGTCGTCTGGGACGACCTAGTCGCGCAGACAGTCGACCGTGGCTTGGGTGGCCTGGAATGCTTGTCGGGAATCCCCGGAAGCGTGGGGGCTACCCCCGTGCAAAACGTCGGCGCCTACGGGGTCGAGGTGTCGGACGTGCTGCGTCGGGTGCGGCTCTACGACCGCACATCGGGCGAGCTGGAATGGGTAGAGCCCGAGGCACTGGACCTGGCCTATCGCTACTCGAACCTAAAATTCACAGGTCGCGCGGTCGTCGTGGAAGTTGAATTCCAGCTCAGCGCGGATGGATTGTCGGCACCGCTCCGCTTCGGCGAACTGGCCCGCACCCTCGGCGTCACAGAGCAAGAAGGCAGCGGTGCGCGACGCCCCGTAGCCCAAGTGCGCGACGCCGTCCTTGGATTACGTCGCGGCAAAGGCATGGTCGTCGACCCAAACGACCACGACACCTGGAGCGCCGGATCCTTCTTCACCAACCCCATTGTTGACGCCGCGTCAATTAAGCAGGTACGCGAACGCATCGCCGCCCACGTCCCCGCCGACACCTACGCCACCATGCCCTGCTTCGAAGTAGATGGCGGCTACAAACTATCCGCAGCATGGCTCATCGACAAGGCCGGGTTCACAAAAGGCTACCCAGGGGAGGGCGCACCCGCTCGACTATCGACCAAGCACACACTGGCCCTCACCAACCGCGGCGACGCCACCGCTGCAGACGTCGTCGCTTTGGCGCGCGATGTCCAACGCGGCGTCAACAATATTTTCGGGGTGCACCTAGAACCCGAACCCGTATGGGTCGGATTTTGATAAATTAAGGGAGTACACCCACCGCGGGAGCGAACCATGCTTCGCTGAGAGGGCACAAGCCACAGGCCGCTAACAACAGCCGCCAGGAGTGCCGACCGCTTGAACCTGTCCGGGTAATGCCGGCGTAGGAAGGAGAAGGTGTGTCCTCACGCACCCCAAAAACCAAGCAATCCACCAAGTCAGCACCACCCGCCCCAGGGCAACTGACAACAGGCCCCATCTACCGCAGCCACAAAATCTACAACCAAGTGGACTTCGAAGGGCTCACCCTCAACATCCCCGCCCGCCGCATCGATTTGACCAACGGCGAACACTTCGACGTATACGACACCTCCGGGCCATACACCCTGGAAAACCCCCAACTCGACCTACACACAGGACTAGAAAAAGTCCGCGACAGCTGGCCCAAACCCGCCCCAGCACCAGCAAGCAATGAACACCCAGAACTCAAAGTACCCACACAACTAGCCTGGGCACGTGCCGGCATCATCACACCAGAAATGGCTTTCTGCGCAGCACGCGAAGGCTTCACACCAGAAGAAGTCCGGGAAGAAGTCGCCGCAGGCCGCGCCGTGATCTGCGCCAACCACAAACACCCAGAAATAGAACCGATGATCATCGGCAAAAAATTCGCCGTCAAGATCAACGCAAACATCGGCAACTCCGTCGTAACCTCCTCCATCGCAGAAGAAGTAGAAAAAATGGTGTGGGCAACCCGCTGGGGCGCAGACACCATCATGGACCTATCCACCGGAGCTGACATCCACGAAACCCGCGAATGGATCCTGCGTAACTCCCCCGTACCCGTCGGCACCGTACCGATCTACCAAGCACTAGAAAAAGTCAACGGAGACCCCACCAAACTAACGTGGGAAATCTACAAAGACACCATCATCGAACAATGCGAACAAGGCGTCGACTACATGACAGTGCACGCCGGAGTACTACTGCGCTACATCCCCCTAGCCGCACACAGAGTAACCGGCATAGTCTCCCGCGGCGGCTCCATCATGGCAGCCTGGTGCCTCAAAGAACACCGCGAATCATTCCTCTACACCGAATTCGCCGAGCTCTGTGACATCCTAGCCTCCTACGACGTCACCTTTTCCCTCGGCGATGGCCTCCGTCCCGGCTCCATCGCCGACGCCAACGACGAGGCTCAACTCGCCGAACTACGGACCCTCGGCGAACTCACACTCATCGCCCGCTCCCGTGGCTGCCAAGTCATGATCGAAGGCCCCGGGCACGTCCCAATGCACAAAATCGCGGTCAACGTCGAATGGGAAGAAGACTGGTGCCACGACGCCCCCTTCTACACCCTCGGCCCCCTCGCCACCGACATCGCACCAGGCTACGACCACATCACCTCCGCCATCGGCGCGGCAATCATCGGGCAAGTTGGCACCGCCATGCTGTGCTACGTCACCCCGAAAGAACACCTGGGTCTGCCCAACCGAGACGACGTCAAAACCGGTGTGATCACCTACAAGATCGCCGCCCACGCAGCCGACCTAGGCAAAGGGCATCCCCGTGCACAGGAACGCGACGACGCGCTGAGCAAGGCACGTTTTGAGTTCCGCTGGCACGACCAATTCGCCCTCGCGCTGGACCCGGACACCGCAATCGAATTCCACGACGAAACCCTTCCCGCCGAGCCAGCGAAGACTGCTCACTTCTGCTCCATGTGCGGGCCCAAATTCTGTTCGATGCGAATTTCCCAGGACGTGCGTGATTATGCCGCCGAGCACGGCCTTGATTCCGTTGAAGCTATCGAGGCAGGGATGCGGGAAAAGTCGGAAGAATTTGAGGCGAAGGGAGGCACTGTGTACGTGCCTTTGACATCGTTGAAGACACAGACGACGCCTCCTGTAGGGAACTGATCCGACCAGCTGGTGCGGACCATTTTGTTAGTGAATCACTGACAAAACGCGGGTACTGGGGTTCTTTGTGCGTCTAGGGGTGGTCTATTTGCACAAGGTTGGGGTGTGTGGGGGATTCTTTGGGAGAATAGCATCCCTCTATTCTCCCAAAGCCCTGGTCGCGGGCAGGCTAGCGCTTCTTCTTTTCCAAGCGGGCGACCAGCTGCTCCCGCACCTCACGGCGCCGAATCTTGCCCATCTGATCGCGAGGCAACTCCTCAAAGTGGTAAAATGTCCGCGGAACTTTGTAGCGAGTCAACAATTCGCGGCAGTATTCCTTCAACCCATCAGGATCAAGAGCACCACCCTCTACCAAAGTGATGGCTGCGACCACGTTTTCGGAGCCGTCTTCGCGGGGCAAACCGACGACCGCACAGTCCTCAATGTCTGGGTGGTCGAGCAGTACTTCCTCCACCTCAAGGGGGTAGACGTTGAAGCCACCGGTGATGATAACCTCCTTGATGCGCGCCACCAGGCGGATAAAGCCGTCTTCTTCCATCACGCCGACATCCCCCGTGCGGTACCACTCGCCGTGGAAGGACTTTTCAGTGGCGTCAGGCTGGTTGAGGTAGCCCTGAAAGACCTGCGGTCCGCGAACCAGCACTTCGCCTTCCACCCCGTAGGGCTGTGTTTCGTCTAGGTTGTCGGGGTTGGCGATGCGCACATCGGTGTCGGGGAAAGGCACACCAACATAGCCGGGGCGGCGGTCATCGTTCATCGGGTTTCCGACGATGATGGGGGAGGTTTCAGTCAGGCCGTAGCCTTCGACCAGGCGGCCGCCGGTGAATTGCTCCCAGCGTTCCACGGTGTGGACGGGCAGGGTGGATGCGCCGGAGAAACTGTTGCGGATGCCGGAGATGTTGATGCCGCTTTCTTCCGCGGCGTCAACAATGCGTTCGTAAATTGCTGGCACGCCTGGCAGCCAGGTGGGGGTGTGTTTCTTCATGATCTTCATGATCAGCCGCAGATCAGGCGCGGGCAGGAGGACAATCTCGCCGCCGACATAGACGCCCAGGGTGGCTGTCATGGTGAGGCCGTAAGCGTGGAACATCGGCAGTGCGGCCAGCAGGATTTCTTGGCTCTTTTCGCCCAGTCCAGGTACCCAGGCTTTGCCTTGCTGGATGTTGGCGAAAAGGTTGCCGTGGGATAGCTGTGCGCCCTTGGGGACACCGGTCGTGCCGGAGGTGTAGAGGATGAGTGCGGTGGTGTCGATCGTAACGTCGTCCGGGGTGGTGACGTCGCGTCCGTCACCGCCGATGGCATTGCCGAGGAGGATTTCCCACGGCACTGTGTTGGGGGCGTCGCCGGTGAGTTTTTGGCGGGCTTTGTGTACGGCGGGGATGGGTAGTTTGAGCGCGAATTGTTGGGTTTTGGGCATCGCTAGCGTCATGTCGACGCTGATGATGGTTTCCAGATCTGTGATTCCGCGTAGTTTTTCGAGCATGGGGGCTGCTTTGTCCCAGCAGATGGCGACGCGTGCGCCGTGGTCTTTGAAGGGGTACTCGAGTTCGTGCGGGGTGTACAGGGGGTTGTGTTCGACGACGGTGGCGCCCAGTTTGAGTACGGCGTAGAACGCGGCGAGGTGCTGGGGGCAGTTGGGTAGCAGGATGGCGACGCGGTCCCCGGGGCGGACGCCAAATGCGCGCAGGCCGGAGGCAGCGCGGCGGACTTGTTTGTCCAGTTCGGCATAGGTTTGTGTTTTGCCGAAGAAGTAGGTGGCGGGTTTGTCCGCGTTGAGTGCCAGGTTGTTGTCGTAGACGTCGAGCAGGGTGGTGTCGCCGTATTCGAGGTTGTGCGGCACCCACTCGGGGTAGTGCTGCAACCATGGCCTGTTGCTGTTGAGGTTCGCTGCGTGTGCGGTGTCCGTCATGGGAGAGCCCTTTCCTTTGTTAACCCGAAATGAGTCTAGTCGAGTCGGTGGTTTAGGGTGGTGTGCATGCGCGTGGCCATGATTTCTATGCATACGTCCCCTTTGCAGCAGCCGGGTTCGGGTGATGCCGGTGGGATGAACGTGTACGTGTATTCGACGGCGGTTGAGTTAGCCCGGCGGGGTGTGCAGGTGGATGTGTTTACTCGGGCGACGCGGCCTAGTCAGGGTCGGGTTGTTGACGTCGCGGAGAATTTCCGGGTGTTTAACGTGGTTGCGGGCCCGTATGAGGGGCTTGATAAGGAGGATCTTCCGACTCAGTTGGCGGCTTTTGCGGGGGGTATTGTGCAGGCGACGGAGGATTATGGGCTGCATTATGACGTGATTCATTCCCATTACTGGTTGTCTGGTCAGGTGGGGTGGTTGTTGCGTCGTTTGTGGGGTGTGCCGTGGGTGCATACGGCGCACACTTTGGCTGCGGTGAAGAATCTGCACAATGGGCAGGAAAGTGATGCTCGGCGTATTTGTGAGCAGCAGATTGTGGACAATGCTGATGTGTTGGTGGTGAACACGATTGAGGAGCATGACAATTTGGTGCGGCATTATGATGCTGACGCCGCGGGGGCTCGTGTGGTTGTGATTGCTCCGGGTGTTGATGTGGATTTGTTTACTCCGGGTACGGATCGTGCGACGGAGCAGGCGCGCCGAGATTTGGGTATTCCTTTGCATGCGCGGGTGGTGGCGTTTGTGGGGCGTTTGCAGGCGTTTAAGGGGCCGCAGGTGTTGATTCGTGCGTTGGCGCAGTTGTTGGCGCGGGATCGCGATCGTTGTGTGTATGTGGTGGTGTGTGGTGGGGCTTCTGGTGCTCTAACGGCACCGGAGCAGTATAAGGAGATGGCGGAGGAGTTGGGTGTTGCGCACAGGATTAGGTTTTTGTCGCCGCGTCCGCCGGAGGAGTTGGTGAGCATTTATCGGGCTGCTGATGTGTTGGCGGTGCCGAGTTTTAATGAGTCTTTTGGTTTGGTGGCGATGGAGGCTCAGGCGACGGGTACGCCGGTTGTTGCTGCTCGGGTTGGGGGTTTGCCGATTGCTGTTGTTGATGGGTTGACGGGTGTGTTGGTTGATGGGCATGACCCGTCGGATTGGGCCGATGCGTTGGCGGGTTTGTTGGATGATGACGGGCGTCGTTTGGCGATGGCGGAGGCTGCGCATGAGCATGCTCAGCACTTTAGCTGGCGGCAGACTGCTGCGTCGTTGGAGGAGGTCTATCAGGGGGTGCGTGACGCTGTTGCGGAGTAAGGTGGTGTGTATGAGTATTGGAAAATTGATCTTGCTGCGCCACGGCCAGAGCCAGTGGAATGAGTCCAACCAATTCACCGGTTGGGTTGACGTTGCGTTGACTCAGAAAGGTGAGGGCGAGGCCAAGCGTGGTGGTGAGCTCCTGAAGGAGCAGAATATCCTTCCTGACGTCGTGTACACCTCGCTGTTGCGTCGTGCTATCTGCACTGCTCATTTGGCGTTGGATGCTGCTGATCGTTTGTGGATTCCTGTCGTGCGCGATTGGCGCTTGAACGAGCGTCACTATGGTGCGCTGCAGGGCTTGAATAAGGCTGAGACGAAGGATAAGTACGGCGAGGAGCAGTTCATGGCGTGGCGTCGTTCTTACGACACTCCGCCGCCGGAGCTGGAGTCGACCTCTGTGTACTCGCAGAGCAATGATCCTCGTTACGCGAACCTTGATGTTGTTCCTTCCACTGAGTGCCTGAAGGATGTCGTGGAGCGTTTCGTGCCCTACTTCGAGGCTGAGATCCTTCCTCGCGTGCTTGGTGGCGAGACCGTGTTGGTTGCGGCTCACGGTAACTCCTTGCGTGCGTTGGTTAAGCATCTTGATGGTATTTCCGATGAGGACATCGCTGCTTTGAACATTCCGACGGGTATTCCGCTGGTATACGAGCTCGATGCTGATGGCAAGGTGACTAACCCCGGTGGCACCTACCTTGACCCCGAGGCTGCTGCCGCTGGCGCCGCCGCTGTTGCAGCTCAAGGTGCTAAGTAGTGTAGTTTTTGCGTGTGCAGCCGGCGGTGGTTTCATCGCCGGCTGCGGCTTGGGTTACAAATTCGAGGCCTGAACCCCATCGCTTAAACAGCGAGCTGTCTAGCCGTCGTGAGAAATCGCTTCCAAAGGCGGGGTTTTCGCGGCGCGCCGGGCGGGAATCCACGCGGCGAACTCACCGGTGATGATGGCGCCCACCACCAGCACACCGATTTGTAGCCAGGGGATAGTCATTTCGCCCAAACCACGCGACTGCAGCACGCTGACCGCAGCCCACCCGGTAAACAGCCCAATGCCCAAGCCCAAAGCGACACCGAGGATGGACATCTGCACGGCTTCCATGTGCACCATGCGGCGAATCTGGCGCTGATGCAACCCCACGGCACGCAAGATACCCAACTCGCGAGTGCGCTCGCTCAGAGACAGCAGCAAGGTGTTGGTAATCCCCATCAAAGCGATGAGCACCGCCAGCGCCAACAAGGCGTACACGATGTAGAGCATCTGGTTCATTTGCGTGCCCAACGCGCCACGGTATTCCTGCTTGGTTTTCACCTCAACCACGAGGAAAGAAGACACCGCATCCTCGATGACGCCGCGGGTGCCCTGCAGATCAGCCAGCGCGGCATCAGAAAGATCAATGTAGGTCGTTTTTCGCGTGTAGGCCTGGGGGTCGGGCAAAACCCGGCTCGCCGCAGCAGAATTGACCACTATGTGGCCAAAGAGGTTGGTTTCCGAATAAATCCCCACTACCGGCACCACAATGCCGCTACCAGGTTGGCCGCCCATGGGGCGGAGCGGGATGTAGTCACCAACCTGCAGGCCAGTTTCTTTCGCATAGGTCGTCGAGACCATCGCGCCGGGGCGGCCCTTGAAGCGCGAGGAACCCTTCTTGATGCCCATGTCAATGAAGGGCGACAGATTGGTGGACACCACAGTGGTGGTGGCGTTATTCCAGTTATTGACCTGCAGCGGCGCATACATCAGAGTGCCAGTCCCGGTGACCTGCGGAAGCCGATCCACTTCAGCGATCGCCTCACTGGGAATGGAAAAGGCACTCGTGCTGCCCGCAAGCCCACTGGAACCCAAAGAATCCAAAACCAGCGGCGCCTTGACTGACGTGTCAACAACACCGGCGATGCTAGCCCGAGTGGTTGCACCCAAAGTGCTCACGCACGCTACCAACGCCACACCGAGTGCCAAAGCCAACGACGTCGACGCCGTGCGCCTGGAGTTTCGGGCATTGTTGTTGGTCGCTAGCTGAACCACCGCCCGTCGTGCTCGTGCCATGGGGCGCTGGCTGCGCGGGGCCACACGGTGCCTGCCCCCAGCAGGCTTGCGCCCTTGACGTCGACGCGACAGCCACGCAGCCCAGGCGGGCGGAAGGTGGGGCAGGAACAACCAACCCACTACAGGCGAGGCCCCCCGGGTGATCGACGGGCCCAACAACCCCAAGCCCACCACGAAGGCGACGGCGCCGCCACCAACAATGCCCAAACGATAGCCCGTTGTTAACTCACGCCCCTCCGCAGCGGTCGCCCACGCCCCAACAACCGTGGCAGCGATACCAAAGCACACAGCCGCGACACCCAACAGGGGGCGCACCCGCGAACGCGAATCGGCAGGGGACTCGGTGCCGCGAAGTCCATCAACTGGCGCAGTTCTACCGATCCTGATGCTCGGCTCGATCGCAGCCAGCACGGTCACCGCAACCCCCACAGCCATCGGAACCAGCAACGCCTGCTTAGTCACATGGAAACTAAACGCCGACAGATCATCACCAAAGAAGGCCACCGTTGACGACAGTGCACTCACCACGCCGACAGCCGCCACAATCCCCACCAGCGAACCAGCCGCCCCCACCAACACAGCTTCAACCAGCACCGAACGGGAAATCTGCCCCGAGGAAATCCCAATGCTCCTCAACAGAGCAAACTCGCGCCGCCTCTGCCGCAGCACCATCGTGAAAGTGTTGGAAATAATCACAGCCCCCACCAACAGTGCGATAAAACCAAACGCCGCCAACAGGTACGTCATGAACTCCAGCTGGGTGGCCTGCTCACTTCCCATCCTGTCCGCAATCTGCTCCTGCGACAACGGCGTCAACAGGGGGTACTGCAAACCCAACCGGTTGCGTAACTCCATGGGGCTGACCCCCTGAGCCCTCAGCGCCACCTGTGGCGCATACAAGCCATCCGTGAACAGCTCCAGGTAACGCTCCGGGGTGAAATACACACCGATCCACCCTGTTGTGTCCTTCGGTGAGGAATAAATCCCGCTCACCGACGCCTCAATTTTTCCGGCGCTCGTCACAATCGTCACCGGGCTGCCCACGCTCAGGTCGCCCCGCGCCGCAGCCTTTTTATTCAACATGATCTGGTTTGGTTCCTGCGGCGGCTGCCCCTCGACAATCGTCGGGATCGGCCCCACGGTGTCATCGCCGTACCAAGCAAAAGGATGCGCGCCGGACGATCCCGTGCGCAGCGGGCGGCCATCCGCACCGGTAATCACCAACGTGGATTGCCCAATGCGCTTCGTGCCAGAGGGAGCCCCCGGCCCATCACCAATAATGTTGACCGCAGAAACATCACTGCGCCGTTCCATCTGCTCAACAACACTCAAAGGCACACCCCGTGGGGACAATTGGCTGCCCACCACACCCACATCGATACCCTCCACACCAGTATCGACAATGGTGTCGAAAGATTCCCGGAGCGACTGCGTCAGCAGCATCGAACCAGCAATAAACGCCGTCCCCACAACCACAGCCACCACAGTCAACGCCAAACGCACCTTGTGCTGGATAGCGGTGCGAATAGCAATCCTATTGAGCGGACTCAACAACACCATCACCATCCACTAATGACGTCGCGGAGCTCGCCGACCCAGCCCTGCCCGCCGCTTCAGTTGCCGGATGCACACACACAGCCCCCACACGACTGCGTGCCGCACAGTGACGCGCCAACACCTCGTACGCGGCGTCACCAATTAACGCAACCAATTCCGCACGATGACTGATCCACATGGGATCCGGGTTATCGTGACAGACCGGAGACGTCGAGCAATACCAATCAAAATCCTCACCACCATCACCCCAACCCCGACGGTCATACTCGGTAATCGTCGTCCGCAGAATCTCTACCCCATCCGCACGATCCTCGTACTGCTCAATCCGCCGCAACGGCAACTGCCAACAGACCTCCGGCTTCACCACCGTCAAATCCTCACCAGCATCCAACGCCCACTGGTGGATCGCACACCCCGCGCCCGTAGGCCACCCCGGACGATTAGCAAAAATACAGGCACCATCAACCACGCGAGTCTTCAACGCGGGCTCCGGCTCGCCCTCCTCATTGTCCAACTCGTCCCATTCGAGCCACGGCTCACAAGGGTCCTCGGGTGCGGGATCCGCCCCCAACTGCTCCGCATACTGCGCATACTGCCAAAACTTTAGCGACATCCGCGCCACCGCATCGTCCAACTGCTCCTTGTCAGTCTCATCCGACAAAAATGCGCCGTGATTACAACAGCCAACCGAAGGCAACGCGGCGTCAATACCCCGACAGCGATCAGTACCAAACCCACACGCAAAATGAGACTCCAGCCACGTCACATTCACCGTAATCGTGTGCAAAGGGTCCTCAGGATCAACAAATTCGAACCATTCCGTGGGGAAATCCGGCGTAAGCTCATCACCCCGGGCGATCGACGCACCCGCGGCAGAATTCGCCGGAAACCCAAGAAACACTTCACGATTCACACCTCTACACCCTAGAGCGTCTACCCTTGACGTGTGCGATTAGGTGTATTAGACGTGGGAAGCAATACCGTCCATCTCGTGGCGGTCGATGCGAAACCCGGTGGCCACCCCACCGCCATGAGCGACTGGAAGACCACCATGAAACTCGTCGAGTTCCTCGACAAAGACGGAGCCATCGACGACAAAGGCGTATCCAAGCTGGTCTCCGGCGTAGACGAAGCACGAGAATTGGCCACACAGCTGGGCTGCGAAGAACTGCTGCCCTTCGCCACCTCCGCTATCCGCTCAGCCACCAACGCCGACGATGTCCTCGATACTGTTGAGAAAGAAACCGGCGTGCGGCTCGAAATCCTGTCCGGTGAAGACGAAGCCCGCCTGACATTCCTAGCGGTGCGACGTTGGTACGGCTGGTCCGCAGGCCGCATCACCAACCTTGACATCGGCGGCGGAAGCCTCGAACTGTCGACAGGAACTGACGAAAACCCTGACGCCGCGTTCTCACTCGACCTGGGCGCGGCAAGGCTTACACACAACTGGTTCGACACCGATCCGCCAGAACGCAAAAAGGTCAACATCCTGCGCGACTACATTGACGCCGAACTGGTGGAACCAGCCCGCGCAATGCGCAATTGTGGCCGCGCGGACCTGGCCGTCGGCACCTCTAAGACGTTCAGGACCCTCGCCCGGCTCACAGGTGCGGCACCGTCGTCTGCTGGGCCTCGGGTCACAAGGACTCTGACCGCGCCGGGCCTGCGCCAGCTGATTGCATTTATTTCTCGCATGACTGCGGCCGATCGTGCCGAACTTGAGGGCGTGAGTGCTGTACGCTCACATCAGATCGTTGCTGGCGCTCTTGTCGCCGAGGCCGCGATGCGTGCGCTTGGTTTGGAACAGCTTCAGATTTGTCCGTGGGCATTGCGTGAAGGCGTGATCCTCCGCAGGATTGATACCGCGGCGATGGCGGAAATGACCGAACTGGCCGGAACGGGTGTCGCTTTGGGCACCCAGGTTCAAGGCTCGAAGGAAGGACGGAAGAAGTGAGTGAGGAAGGCAAACTCAGCGTTGCGGATTTGCTAGCCCGCCAAGGGGGTGAGCAGACGACGTCGCGTCCGCGCCGCCGGCGCAGCCTTGAGGAAGGCGGCGTGTCGGTCGCGGAGTTGACCGGTAATCTGCCGGTGGTTGATAGTGTTCCGGAGCAGCCGCGCCACACTTCTGTTCCTCTCGACGCCGAACCGGAAGAAGCAGCACAAGCGCAGCCTGAGGATGTGGACAAGGCTGGCAACGCTGAGAAGGCCGACAAGCCGGACAAGCCTACGCCTGCTGCCGACGAAACCAAGGTCATCCCGAAGGTTAAAGACCAGCCAGAGGCCAAGTCCGCGGCAGAGCCCTCTGCTAAGCCTGCGGCAGAGCCCGCTGGCCCAGCCGTGCCTGCAGTATCGGCTTTGTTTGCACCCAGTGAGCGCACGGAAACCGCTCAGGCTACCGAGGAGCATCCGCTGTTCGACGCTGGGGACACCAGTTCCGAAGAGCGCGACACCGAAGCACTCGACACTGAGGACGGCGCCCGAGTGTCCATCCTCGCGGTCATCCTCATGTCGGCTATCGCCGTCGTATTGGGTGCAGCCCTGTTCAAGGGCTTCGAATACCTCTGGGCCAACATGGGGCTGCCTGTCGCCCCGATTCTGGCGCTGCTGGCCACCGCAGGAATCGTCGGCATCGTGCACGTTATGCGCACCGAACGCGACCGCCTGAGCATGCTCCTCGCTGCTCTCGCTGGTGCCGTCCTAACCTTCGGCCCCGCGCTGATCACCGGGATTCACTAATGGGACACATCGCTGTTATTGGTGGAGGAAAAATCGGTGAAGCACTGGTCGCTGGCCTGCTTGCCGCCGGCCGCGAACCCGGACGGATCCGCGTCGTCAATCGCCGCCCCGAACGCGGCAACTATCTACACCGCACCTATCACGTTGGGGTATCGGATTCCATCGAAGAAGTCGTCCATGGGGCCGACGCAGTCTTCATCTGTACCAAACCCAAAGACGTCACATCCGTTCTAGCGGACCCCGCGCTACAAGATATCGGTGATGACGTCGCGGTTGTCTCCATGGCCGCAGGCATCACCATCGCCACACTCGAAGAGGCTCTCAGCGCAGGAACCTCAGTGTTCCGCGCAATGCCTAACACCCCGATGCTCATCTCCAAGGGGGTGACCGCCCTCGCGCCGGGACGCTTCACCACCGAGCAACAACTGGACTACATCACGGAGATCCTCGAATCCGTCGGCATCGTGGTGGTAGTAGACGAAGTGGACATGGACGCGGTGACAGCTGTCGCTGGTTCCTCACCCGCCTACGTGTTCCTCCTCGCCGAGGCCCTCATCGACTCGGGCGTCAGCCTCGGGCTATCAAGGGAGCTGGCCTCCACGCTCGCCCTCGCCTCAATCGGTGGCGCGGCAGACCTCATGGAGCAATCCTCCTCCGAGCCGAGCGTTTTGCGCGCTAACGTCAGTTCCCCCGCCGGCACAACCGTCGCAGCAGTCGAGTCCCTGGAGTCCAGCGGTTTCCGCGCGGCGTTCTTCAAAGCCACGCGAGCGTGTGCCGAGCGTTCTGCCCAGATCGGCCGCCGGGGGTAAAACTTTCCCGGACACCCCCTATGACGCCCATGTGCCCCGTGCGCTGGGCGTTCATTCGTCTATCGAGTTAAAAGTTTTTGATATTTGTCACTTGAGTCGCATCAGTCACAGGTTTCACGCTAGGCTATAACAAGCACGTGCGTGACACCTACTGTGGGAGGGGAAGCCTACAGCGCGTCACGGGCTGAAGGGTAGATATATATGAACAACAACCAAGACAACGGAAAGTTCTTGACGGTAGCTGAAGTTGCCGAAATGATGCGCGTATCAAAAATGACCGTGTATCGCCTGGTGCATTCCGGTGAACTCCCGGCAGTGCGCGTGGGCCGCTCATTCCGTGTGCACGAAAGCGCAATCAGCGCCTACTTGAACAGCTCCACATACGCTGCGGGCTAGATCAAGTTTTGTCACTCGTAGCCAGAAGGCTATGATGGCTAGTCGTACATTTTAAGACTTCGAAGTAATAAAGCGAGGAAACCCCATGGGTTCAGTTATTAAGAAGCGCCGCAAGCGCATGTCCAAGAAGAAGCACCGCAAGATGCTCCGCCGTACTCGCGTTCAGCGACGGAAACTCGGCAAGTAAGTCCTCGCGCATCCACGCACCCCAGGAAGGTACCAGCCTGGGGTGCGTTTGCGTATGTAGGGGCTTTCTTTGACGTGGTGGGGAAAGGTCATGGGCTGAACGATTATGAGCCGTTAGGCGAGTGTAGTGAAGAACATGACCTTATCCCCGCCAGCTATAAAGTTACGCTGCAGTTAGCGGCGTAATACGCGCCACGTCAGGCTTACAGCGGCGGCGAGCACTGCGGGTAGGCCGAAGGTTTTGATGGCCTTGCGGATGCTGCGGTAGTCCTCGATCGGCCACTCGTGTAGCTGGGCCATTTTTTGTAGCTGGCGGTCGGGGTTGACGGCAACGGCGTGGCCGACCATGGTGAGCATCGGGACGTCATTAATTGAGTCTGAATATGCGGTGCATGTGTCGAGGTCGAGGCCTTCGATTGCGGCTAGTGCGGCGACTGCATGTTTTTTGCCGGGGCCGTGGAGGATATCGCCTACGAGGCGGCCGGTGAATCGGCCGTCTTTAACCTCGGCGACGGTGCCTAGGGCGCCTGTGCAGCCGAGCTTGCGGGCGAGGATCTGCGCTAGCTGTACCGGGGT